>Ga0257118_1000653_pt1 | contig 28479 bp, 19 predicted proteins | sample SI112_150mmetaG_FD_190156 | JGI IMG/M metagenome (GOLD analysis project Ga0257118, IMG submission 190156) | Marine microbial communities from Saanich Inlet, British Columbia, Canada - SI112_150m | ecosystem: Environmental > Aquatic > Marine > Inlet | place: Canada: British Columbia | collected...
ATATAATATGTGCTTTAATTATCTATTCTAAAGGACATAAGAAGATTAATCATGAGTAAAATGAAAGTAAAGGATTTCAATTTAGAACATACGTTGGAATGTGGACAAATATTTAGAATTAACAAGGAAAATAACTGGTACTATATTAATGCTCGCGATAAATTTTTCAAAATTTGCCAGGTGAAAAATGAGATAGAATTCCATGGTGTTGACGAGGAATTTATCATTCATTTCTTCTCTTTAGATGAAAATCTATCGAAAATACTTAAGGAAATAAACAAAGATGAGTACATAAAGAGATCTATAGACAAATACAGAGGCTTAAGGATTCTTAGGCAGGATCCATGGGAATGTTTAATCTCTTTTATCTGTTCCACCGCATCTAACATCCCTAGAATTAAATCAAAACTTAAAGCACTTTCCGAGAGTTTTGGCAAGAAAGTATCGTTGGACGGAGTTGGTAATTATGCATTTCCAGAACCAGGTAACATTAATAACTACAGTAAAATCGTGAATGCAAAAACTGGATTTCGTGCAAAGTATATCTTTGAAGCAAACAATTCTGTTAATATAAAAAAACTTAATTCACTAAGTGTGCAATCTTATGAAAGTGCAAAGAATGAGTTAAAGAAAATAAATGGAGTTGGGGATAAAGTCGCTGATTGCGTATTACTGTTTTCCCTTGGTTTTCACCAGGCATTGCCGGTAGACACCTGGATTAAGAAAACAATTCAACTGTTATATTTTGACAATGCTACTGTTTCTAACGAAAAAATTAGAGCATTTGGATTAGATTACTTTGGTACTTATGCCGGTTACGCACAGCAGTATTTATTCATGTTCTCAAGGAATGATCTGGGCACATCAGATAAATTACAACTCTGGAAAAACGGAATGCTTGAAGAATAATCCTAAAACATGGATTTCCTAACGGTTTAAGCTAAGAACTGCAATAGTTCACCTTGATGTACTCCATGAGCCCTCTTGCCTTGATTATATCCTTCATCTCATCGGCAAATGGAGTAAATGAATACTCTTTGTTTGTTGTTAAATTAGTGATGGTGTTTGTATTTATATCAACTTTAACATTATCGCCATCACTAATCCCTTCGACTGCTTCTTCACTCTCAAAAATTGGCAAGCCGATATTGATAGAATTTCTAAAAAATATTCTGGCAAAACTCTTTGCAATTACACCAGAAATCCCTAATGCTTTGATACATATTGGTGCATGCTCTCTGGAAGACCCACAGCCAAAGTTTTCACCAGCAATTATCAGGTCTCCCTCATTTGTTTTTTTAACAAAGTCCTTGTCTATGTCTTCCATGCAGTGAGCAGCCAGCTCCTTTTCATCAGTTGTATTTAAGTATCTGGCAGGAATAATCTCATCTGTGTTGACATTATCTCCATATTTCCAACTTTTACCATTTATCATAAATTTTTTAACGCCTTTCTTGCTACTTTATGGAACATCAATTCATAGTTGCATATTTTTCATTACTATTCTGCCTGCTTTCCATTTTTTGATATGCCTGATGCATAAACGCTTCCAAACGAGTTTCCTCATTTGTCTCTTCCTGACCATCAAACGTCAGCTTTAATAATGGAATATCGTTATGATCTCTCTGTAATTTCTCTAGAACGGCATTCACAGCTGTTCCCGGCATACAATGAAATGGGATAATGTTTATAATACCGTCACAATCATCCTCTATGTATTCTATCGCTCTTCCCATACTGAGGACCGGATCACCTCTATATGAATCATGGATATACGATTTACCCTTAGAAATCAATTTCTTTATTGAACTTTCCTTAAAAAGTTTTTTTCCGCTTTTCTTAAAAGGACGAGACATTTTACGTTCGTGATGTTTCTGAATTACCCCGGTCAGCATCTCCACTGAAAGAGCATTAAGGTCTTTTTCCCTTATACTATCTTCCCGTCTTAGATGGGCAATATAGTCCAGCCATTCACTAAACGGAGGCACTACAGCCGTGCCACCAAGCTTCTCAATCGTTCTTACGATAAAGTTATTTGAGAACTCATTACCACGAACATAAGTTTCACCAATAATGCCAATTTTTGGTTTTCTCACGCTTCTGTCGACTGCCACCCTGTTCAATGCGTCACATGCATCTTTAGCAACCTGCACAAGATCATGTCCGTATTCTATCGCATGTTCTGCTTTTCTGATATGCTGTTTATATACAACATCAGAATCGCCTCTATGTATTTCGTAAGGCCTTATTTCGTGTAATAACTTTTGCAAATAGTCAACAAATACTACTCCATTCCACGTAAGCTTACGGAAATTTGCTCCTAATTTCTCTGTATCTTCCTGGTAGTCATCTCCCTGATCCAATGTGAATATTGGTACATGGGGCATGCCAATGTCATCCAGGATCATTCTGTGCATTGTAGTGTACTGTCCAAACCTGCATGGTCCTGATGCAGTTGCCATAAAGAAAACACTTTTGTCAGGATCAAAGTCGGGACTTTTTGCCCTTTTCACGATATCTCCTGTCGTTAGTATTGCAGGGTAACATTCTTTCCCGGATGTATACTTCCTCCCCAATTCAAGACTTGTTTTATCTGGCATTGGCATAGCTACTGCATCAACTCCATTTGCCCTCATGGCGGCAGCAGCCATGAAACAGCAATCATTCATATAAGGTATGTACATCGTCCTCTTCTTATTGAGAGCGTGTTTATGCTTTTGCTCCGTATCTTTCTCAAACTTTTTAATTCTAGCGTTTTTCAGGCTATCCAGGAACGCCTCGCAACGTGTCATCACACCGGCATCCGCACTATGCTCATCAATGTCTATCATCAAAAATGGTTTTCCACCAACTTCTTTCGGAAAGAATTTGGAGATAAAAGAGTCAGGTCCGCAACCGAAATTTGTTATATAGAGAGCATTCAGCCTTTTGTCTTTTGCTATAAACCTCGCTGCGGCGAGAATCTTTTGCCCATATTTCCAATACATATTTGGATAATCTTTTGAAATATCTTCTATATCCAAAGGTATACAATCCATTGGTATTGCCAAGATCCCCATGTCCCTGAGTTTTTCAGGAAGGTCTAAATTAACACCGGAATCGCAACCGTTATACGGACGACTGACGATTACCAATGCGGTTTCATCTTCACCTAAATTATCTAATACCTCTTTACCCCTGTCCTGTAAATGTTGATAGAAGTTTTTTTGTGTTTCCTGGGCATTTTTTATTGCTTTAGTAACTTTACTTCCTCTTACACCAATTTCTCCGGCAATTTTACGGAATGTTTTTTCTACGTGAGCTTCTCCGTATTCAAAGTGAATTATAGGCTGAAGCAGTTTAAATTCTCGTGATTCCAAATCAACCGCTGATCCTATTATGTAAGGAAGGCACTGAATATAAGGGCAGGCATAAGAGTGAGTCGTATTAGAAGATTCATGCGTCATGTTGATCACACTGGGCAGGAATAAATAATCTATCTCCTTGTCAAGCATATCTACAACATGTCCATGTGACACCTTTATTGGAAAACATGTCTCTGTGTTTACACATTCTATCCCTTTACTAATAATGCTTCGATTAGTATTTTTCGAAATTACTATCTCAAATCCTAATTCTGTGAAAAACGTCCTCCACATAGGGAATAATTCAAAAAATGTAGAAGCCTGGGGGATACCTATACGTCCTCGTGACTTCTTTTTGCCGTCACTTTTCTTTATTGTATTTTTAGTTTTACGGTCTGTATAATAAGGGCCATATAAAAGTTTATTTCTTTCATTAAACAACCTTGGCAAATCTCTAGATTTTTTTACCTTCTTTTCATCATCAAACTTGCCACAGCGGCTTCCATAATGAAGTGGAGACTCTCCGGTTATTGAAACTTTTCTTATCTCACATATGTTTGAACAGTCCTTACAGACAAATGAAGTTGTCTCATACTTTCTCCCCCTCAAATCAAAGCCCTTAAACCTTGATTCATCCCATGTTTTTTCTTCCATGGAAATTATTGCGGAACCTATTGCTCCCATAACGTCATGATGAGGCGGTACTATAATCGATCTACCAGTCACTTTCTCAAAAGCGGCCTTAACACCTCTGTTTGCAGCCACTCCACCCTGCAAGAAAATAGTATTACCGATTTTTCTTTTTTCAACAACACGATTAATATAATTTAACACAATGGAGTAACTCAACCCTGCCAACAAATCATCCTTAGGGACTCCTAACTGCTGATGGTGGTTGAGGTCTGATTCCATAAATACGGTACACCTCTCTCCAAGCTGTGAAGGACAGCACGAATCTAAGGCCCGCTTACCAAACTCCTGTTTAATATTAACATCCAACTTTTCAGATTGTTCTTCAAGAAATGATCCTGTTCCGGCAGCGCATACTTTATTCATAGTAAAATCAACTATCGCCCCGTTCTCCAGACTTATATATTTTGAATCCTGTCCCCCTATTTCGAAAATCGTATCTACATCCTTATCAACCCAGGCTGCTGCAGTCGCATGAGCTGTTATCTCATTCTTGACTATATCCGAACCGATAAACTCTCCAGTAAGATACCTTCCCGAACCGGTAACACCAACTCCCTTTATTATGACGTTTTTACCAACCTCTTCTCCTACCTCGAACAATCCCTGTCTCACTGCCTCAAGGGGCTTGCCTGCCGTCATAAGGTAACGTCTGGCTAAAACATCTCTATTCTTCGCAATAACCACAACATTTGTACTGATAGAACCAACATCAACGCCAAGATAAGCTTCTACTTTCTTACCGTTTTTCAAAATGTGCTTATTAACATTAATGTCGTAGTTGTTGCAGTTTAGTTTTTTAAGGTTGGAGTCTTTTCCTTTACGATTTTTCAGATATGTATCAATCTTCTTAAAACCTTTAAATGGAGATTTTATATTCTTCTCAATCAACGCCAGCGCACACCCAATCGCTCCCATAGTATTAAAGTATTTGGGAATTATGAGTTCTCCTTCACTCAAATCCAGTATATCCTCAAACGATTTGACTATTCCAGCATTTGCTGCAACGCCACCTTGAAAAGCTATGGGTTTTACAAATTCCTTACCTTTTCCGATGTTACTCTTGAAATTCCTTGTAAGCGCATAACACAGACCGGAGACAATATCGTGAATCTCCGTTCCCACCTGTTGAAGGTGAATCATATCTGATTTTGCAAAAACGCTGCACCTTCCCGCTATCCTTGGTGGAGTTTTTGATTTTAAAGCCATTTCGCCAAATTCATTTTCTATGGAAACTCCTATTCTCGTTGACTGCTGATCTAAAAATGATCCGGTACCTGCAGCACACATCGTATTCATAGAGAAATCAGACACTTTCAAATTATTTCCACCTGTTTCATCAGGCTCAAGCATAATCAGCTTTGAATCTTCACCACCTATTTCAATTACCGTCCTTACTTCAGGATGCAGTACGGATGTTGCCGTACTTTGCGCAACTATCTCGTTAATAAAACTTACGCCTATTATGTCAGCCAAAAGTTTACCACCGGACCCGGTAGCAGCAATCCCATCTATATCATCAATTTCAATTCTATTGAAAATTTCTTTCAAAACGATCAACACCGTCTCTAACGGTTGACCATGTGACCTTACATAATGGCTCTCCAAAACTTCCTTGTCTTCATTAATCAGGGCAGCCTTTACACTTACAGAGCCTATATCTATACCGACATATTTCTTCTGGCCCTTCTGTTGGCCTTTTTCTATTTTTCTGATCATTTTAAACCGTCTCCTTTTTACAGCATCATGCCAAAGACTTAAAAAATAATTCCATACCTACTGCATTTAAAATTATATACCGGATTTTAATTAATTTTATCCGGATGAGTGATTTTACCCGTTACGGCAGAAGCCGCAGCTACTGCCGGATTACTAAGATATACTTCAGATTTTGGATGACCCATTCTACCCGCAAAGTTTCTATTTGTAGTAGATAATGCGCGTTCTCCTTCTGCAAGAATGCCCATATGACCACCAAGACAGGGACCACAGGTCGGTGTTGACACAACCCCCTCAGCTTTAATAAATATTTCTATTAATCCTTCTTTTAATGCCTCTAAGTAAACATCCTGTGTACCCGGTAGTATTATTAAGCGTATTGACGGGTGAATTTTCTTGTCTTTAAGAATTTGTGCGGCTATTCTTAAGTCAGAAATCCTTCCATTAGTACATGAACCTATTACGATCTGGTCAATTGCAATGTCAGATAACTCTTCCACGGGACGCACATTTTCAGGTAAATTAGGTATTGCAACCAGAGGAGAAAGGGTGCTTACATCGTACTCATGAATTTCCTGATATTCACAATCCGCATCACTGGTGTAAAATTTATATTCTCTTTGAGCTCTATCGGCTATGTAATTTTCTGTACAGTCATCCGGCTCAATTATCCCATTTTTTGCACCGGCTTCTATAGCCATATTGCACATTGCAAGCCTGTCATCCATTGATAGCGCCTTAATAACAGGCCCTGCAAATTCCATTGCCTTGTATCTAGCACCATCTACACCAATTTTACCAATAATGTAAAGAATCAAATCTTTACCAGATACCCATTTATTCAAATTTCCCTTAAAAACAAATTTGATGGTTTCCGGCACCTTTAACCACACTTTTCCTGTCGCATAACAAGCCGCTAAGTCGGTGCTTCCAACACCAGTAGAAAAGATACCCATAGCACCATAAGTACATGTATGTGAATCTGCTCCAATCACTAAATCACCAGGGACTACTATTCCCTGCTCAGGCAGCAAGACATGTTCGATTCCCACCCTGCCTACCTCGAAATAATTTTTTATTTGATGCTTCTGTGCAAATTCCCTGAGAAGCTTGGAGTTCTGGGCTGATTTAATATCCTTATTTGGTGTAAAGTGATCGGGGACTAAAACAATATTATCCGGATTAAATACTTTTTCTACTCCAAGTGTTTCGAACTGTTCAATAGCGATTGGAGCAGTAATATCATTACCCAGACATATATCCACATCTGCATAAACAAATTGGCCGGCACTTACTTCTTTATGTCCGGAATGTGCTGCAATAATTTTCTCGGTAATTGTCATTCCCATAGTTAGTTTAGATACTACTCATTTATTTTTAGTAAATATTATAAAATTTGATATTTAGAATCAAAAGGAGTTAAATTGCTTACGATTTGAGGGGTTAAAGATGCATGAATACAAAAATGTACATTGCCGGAATCAAAACTCATTATTTTTAGTTTGTATGATTTAGTTGCAAACAAAAATAGTTGCAGACCTTATCCAACAGTTTGTTAAATGAGCAAACTCCTGACAAAAACCATCATACATTCTGAGTAAAAACAGACCCAAACCTCAAAGGCCCTATTTTGTTCGATATCAAAAGGTTATTAAAAATCCAGAAGGATTAATTTTCAGAAAAACGACCTCTCCTAATCGATTTAATCGAGAGGGGGTCTTGTAAATATCTACTATGACATTTACAACATAAATCATAACGAAACGTTTTATATTCAATGCTCTCTATCTCATCCGGATCAAGATTGTCCATTTCTTCATCACTTTCGTCTTCGTCATCGTCTTCTTCAAAATCATTTATAAACTCCTCATCTTCACAATCAGCGTCCATAGAGTCACATGCAGAATAAACTTCAATTTTAACTACATACCTATCATCTTCTTCTGGAACCAGTGACCGGCCACACATATCGCAACTATAACGAATCATTTAAGAATCCCTCCTTTTAGCTTGTACTCATTGTCAAAAATAAGACTTGAAGAGAGAGTCGTGTTCAATGTAATCGCTTGTTAGACGGTACATAAGATATAAAACATATGAGCACTCGAACTTCTAATCTTTATTTGTAAAATTATACGTAAATGGATATTTTTGTCAAGTACATTGAGTGAAATATGAAAGACCAGTCATAATATCAAAAAACACTCAATAAAAATGCAAGTTCAGCGCACAATTATAGTTACAACTTTTTATAGACATGATTATCGTATTTTATATCCAAAATATATGTTTTCCTAACCCCTATATATATTAGAATCTTATGACAAACTATAAGCACAAATAACAATTATTATTAAATAGCATTAATTACTGCTAAATTTAATGCTATTAATTCATTGAATTAGAATATTGTAGATTATTTAATGCTGTTACTATCTAATCCTGAATATTTAACGATACTCGACTCCAAATTGTAGAACAAGTATAGCTCACAATTTAATCGGCATACTTCATAAAAGTGTTTTTGGGCTTATATTAACGTTCAGCTTTTTTGATTGAATGGGGGTTTGTTAGAATTTGATAATACCAACAGACGAGAAATGAAATTAAAAGAAGTGGTAAAACCATACGATAATGTTATGGCTGTATACTAAACAGAGGAGAGTGCTGTGCGATTAATGAAGAGCTCCATCACGGAATAAATGGCAAGAGTAAATCTTAAAAAACAATCAGAGAGATTATTATTGTTTTTGCCTGTATTTACCTATAACACGTAGTGGTGAGTGTTTTAATGTCTAAAGAAACTTACTAAAATCTGATATTTTATCAAGAATAGTTTTCTTCACTTTATCATATTCAGGAGGAAGATCAACAGGTGCATTTGCATACTTTGATTCAACTTCTTCCAATTGATTTTCATGATATTTCACTTTAAAATCTGTAAATTTCAAACCATGTGCAGTTGAAATAATCACGACTCTTTCATCCTTTTTAATCTCATTTCTTTTTAAGAGTTTAAATAGTGCCGCTAATGCAACCCCAGTGTGAGGACAATTAAAAAGACCCGTTCTATCAGCTAAAGCCGCAGCGTTAGCAAGTTCATCTTCTGTCGCCTGCTCTACCACGCCATTAAACAACTTCAGCATCTTGATTGCCTTGTTAATACTTACAGGATTTCCTATCTGAATTGCACTTGCCAGTGTCATTTGGGCCTGAATCGGTTTAAATTCTTTAAAGCCATTCAAGTAGCTTTGATATAACGGGTTTGCCTTCGCCGCCTGAACACATACAATTCTTGGAAGCCTGTTAATCATACCCAGTTCTTTCATCAGGAGAAATCCTTTGCCCAGAGCAGTAACATTTCCCAAATTACCACCAGGAATTATAATTACATCAGGTACTTCCCAATCAAGCTGCTGTACCAATTCAATACTCACGGTCTTCTGCCCTTCAATCCTCAGGGAATTCATTGAATTAGCAAGATAAATATTATTCTCCCGGCAAACTTTCTGGACTATTTCCATGCATCCGTCAAAATCAGTATCAAGTGAAAGCGTTAACGCTCCATTGGCAATCGGTTGAACTAATTGAGCAGTGGAAACTTTATTCTTTGGCAAAAATACAATTGCAGGGATTCCTGCAGCAGCACAGTACGCAGATAGAGCGGCAGAAGTATCACCTGTTGAAGCACACGCAACCCCCATTATGTCCTTCCCTTCTGAGATCATCTGCTTAACCATGGAAACTAACACGGTCATGCCCAGATCTTTAAACGAGCCGGTATGAGCGTTGCCACACTGTTTGATCCATAAGTCTTCTATACCAATAATATTGCCAAGGCGTTCGGCCCAGAATAAATTGCTCCCACCTTCATAAAGAGATACCACATTATGGTTTTCCACATTAGGGCAAACCATCTCTTTCTTCCCCCAAACAGAACTCCCGAAAGGCCATTTATTCCTTCTATAACGGTCATCAAAAAGCCTCATCCACGATCCAGGACTGCGATGTTTCAATTTTTCAACATCATGTTGTACCTCCAGCAGACCACCACACTTTTTGCAATTGTATATTATCTCATTTAATTCATAATGTTCATCACAACCTGAAGAACATTGAAACCATGCTTTATACTTCATATTTTCCCTTTTCCCTTGCTTACACTGTTAATCGTGGAGTAATGCTGATTTAGCTAAATAGAACAATAAAAAAAAACTAACAGGTTTCCACCTGTATCGCCTCATTTAACAGAAATCCTGTGAATAGTCTGCGTAATTATAAAACGCCAAATATTTATTACAAGGAAAATATAACTTCATTCACCTTGACTATTTAAAGCCAGCAAAGTATCCTGTAAAAGATGAAAAGCATATGTATTTTTGAAGATAGTGCATATCAAAATTTCCTACCCTTGGCTTACAGCAGGCCTGTTTACGAACTACGATGTGGCATTTACAGTTTTCTCGAAAGAATTATCCTCCAATATCCTGATACAGAAATTAATCTTTTTTGCAGAGAATATCTTAAAAGTGTATTAGCCGAAAGCTATCCTCATAGTGTAAATAAAATTAAGAGTAATAATGAAGTCTGTTTATTTATAAATGGCAGGTTTTTAATGTCTACGCCAATTGCTATTTCAGGAAAAGAAGAGATTGGAATTATCGACAATACCATCGTTTATGCGAGATTACTCAGGGAAAATTGTCTTTCAATAACCCCAGAAAAGTTTTTAGAGAACGATTTCATTTATGAACTAAAAAAGAAATTTGAAGTTAAAAGAGTTGATGCCGGGTTGATACAATACCCATGGGATTTGATTTATCTCAATAAAGAACAGATTACATCTGACTTCACGACATACATTAAGGGTGAATCCATACGAGAAAATGTATATGAGGGAGTTCACTTTATTAAGGAATCTCAAATATTTGTCGGAAAGAATACTATAATAAAACCTGGATGTGTTCTTGATGCAGAAAATGGCCCAATTTATGTAGGCGATAATGTCAAAATATCTCCGAATTCCGTAATCGAAGGCCCAGCGTTCATTGATGATAATGTTGTGATTCAAGCTCTTTCAAGAATTCACGCCGGATCAAACATAGGAAAGGTCTGTAAGATAGGTGGGGAAATAACAAATACGATAATTCAAGGCTTTACTAACAAACAGCATGATGGGTTCCTTGGCGATTCTTACATAGGTTCATGGGTCAACCTGGGGGCAGGTACGGTAAACAGTAATCTCACGAATTTGTATGGGACGGTAAAGGTACAAGTTTTTGATAAAATAATAGATACCGGTCAAACATTTCTTGGAATGATAATGGGAGATCATACAAAGACTGCAATAAACACAAAATTTACAACCGGAAGTATTATAGGATTTGCATGTAATATAATTATGACAAGTACACCCCCTAAGTTTATACCTTCATTTTCCTGGTACTCTGACAATGTTACAAGGGCCTACGATATAACAAGAGAACTGCAGGTAGCAAAACGAATGATGGCAAGGCGTAATAAGAACATGACATGTAACGGAGAAAAAGTGTTCGAAACCATTTATACTTTAACTGAAATGGAAAGAAAGCTACACGACAACTAATAACATAGTGCGGCAACACTGCAACTAAGTTTGAAGTGTCTAAAGTGCCTAAAGTTAAAAAATAAAAAACTTGTTTTTTACCACAACTTTAGCTCACTTCAAACTTTAGGCACTTTCAACTTTCTATGACACGAAAAAAAACTTTCTAACAAAGAAGATCTTACATAGTAATAGCATAGTTACAAACCACATAGCTATTCTACGGTAACGCTCTTCGCCAGATTACGAGGCTTGTCAACATCGCACCCCCTCATCACGGCCATATGATACGCCAATAACTGGAGTGGAATTGTAGATAGTATTGGTACTAATGCATCTATTGTCTCAGGAATAAAGATAACATGATCTACCATCTCTGATATTTCACAATTTCCTTCGCTCGCTATAGCAATCACTCTGCCGCCACGAGCACGGACCTCCTCAATATTACTCAATATTTTTGCATATACGTTGTCCGTAGTAGCGACAAAAACCACCGGCATATTTTTATCAATAAGCGCTATTGGTCCATGTTTCATTTCTGCGGCAGGATAGCCCTCAGCATGTATGTATGATATCTCCTTTAGCTTAAGTGCACCCTCTAAAGCGACAGGATAATTATAACCTCTCCCCAGATACAAAATATTATCACTCTTACTATAAAGCTGTGCAATTTCGGCTATTTGATCTTTTCTATCAAGAATTGTCTGAACTTGCTTTGGTATTTCTTTTAATTTACACGCCAGGTCATCACTTAATACACTGTTCGTCTTCCTAATCCGGGCCAAAAAAAGAGTGAGAAGGCATAGAACAGCAATTTGAGAAGTAAATGCCTTTGTAGACGCAACGCCGATCTCAGGGCCTGCATGAAGAAAGATACCACAGTCTGCCTCTCTTGCGATACTACTGCCAACCACATTACAGATCGAAAGAATAATAGCGCCCTTCTTTCTCGCCTCATGAATTGCAGCAAGCGTATCTGCCGTTTCACCAGACTGACTTATTGCTATCACCATAGTACTTGCCTCTATAACAGGATTTCTATACCTGAACTCTGAAGCATATTCAACCTCAACAGGTATCCCCAAATGCTCCTCAATCATGTACTCACCGATAAGTCCGGCATGCCAGGAAGTACCACAGGCTACTATTATAATACGCCTGATATTACGCAGATCATCTTCCTTATCCTTTAAACCTCCCAGATGCACAAGATTGCTCTCCTTCTCAAATCTGCCCAACATCGCATCGTGCAAAGACTGAGGCTGTTCGTATATTTCTTTAAGCATAAAGTGCTCGTATCCACCCTTTTCTATCTTGTCAAGGTTCCACTGCACCTCGTCAATCCTTTTCGTTATCGGAACATTATTTATATCAGTCGTCTTCAAATTATCCCTTGTCAAAACCGCAATCTCATTATCATCCAGATAAACAACTTCTTTGGTATATTCCAAAATTGCAGCAACATCTGAAGCCACATAGTGCTCTCTCTCGCCAATACCAACTATCAATGGACTCCCACGCCTTGCCGCAACAAGCTTCCCAGGATCATCCAGACTGATTATGGCCAATCCATAAGCCCCCTCAACCTCCTTCAATGCAGTCCTGACGGCATCTTCCAGCACCCCTTCAAAACAACTTTCAATAAGATGGGCAAGTACCTCAGAGTCTGTTTCACTTTTAAATATATGACCCTCTTTTTCCAGTTTTGTTTTCAGATAATTATAATTTTCAATAATGCCGTTATGAACAATCGAAATCTTCCCCGTACAATCAATATGGGGATGTGCGTTCTCAATTGTTGGTGCTCCATGTGTCGCCCATCGAGTATGAACAATACCTAAAGTGCCTTCATTAAACTTGCCGTTTACCTTCTTCTCCAATTCACTAATAAAGCCTACCGATTTTTCACACTGTATTGTGTCATTCTCGATAATAGATATTCCTGAAGAGTCGTACCCACGGTACTCTAGCCTCTTGATTCCGTTTATTAGTATAGGAGCGGCTTTGTTATCTCCAATATAACCTACAATTCCACACATATATAATTCCTCATAATTTATAGGACGCAGATTTCCCCGGACAAAAGGCGCCGAGGACTTTACACTGATAAAGACAGATAGCTATTTTCCTATCTTATATTTGAAATCCTGATTATCTGCGGCCGTCTGTGTCCAAATGAAATCTTCTGCTATTCAAGTAGAAGTAATCCAAAATATTTAACGTATTCAGTTTTGTGCTCGAGGAATTTAATCTCAAAACCATTATCACGAACAGTTTTGAAGACGTCTATTCCACACGCTTCCATAGATGGCCTGGCATCTTCTGGCATTGGGCAAGTGCCTGTGACATCACATTCTGCACAAAGCGGGCAAGGCCCGGCATTCATAGAAAATGCCTTATAAAAACCTGAAAGGTTGGCCTTATGCTCGAGTTTAAGAAGCATCCCTTCAAACTGCTTTGCCGGAGGCTGTCCCTCTATCAGGATGGCACTCTTATAACAATTCAACAACTCACGAGTCTCTTGATACGTTGGAGTGTAAGGCGGACATGTTTTATATTTCCCAAACTTTGTGCATCCAAATCGACACTTCAATTGGACCCATGGTTCTACTACAATATTTTTTGTAGAAATCAACTTTGTAATCGTTGCACCTAATTTCATCGCTTCGTCATGCAACAATGCGATTTTATCTTCATCTGTACGCTCAATAGTTTCAACTTTAATCATAGCGATATTTAACTTTTCCTAATATAAATGACTATCAAAATATAATCGTAACTAATGTACAGTACATTAGCAACTCGTACTATTTGTAAAATAGTATTTCTAACCTTGTCTATTGTCAACATGAAAGTTCAATTTGACAGTACTACACTCCTGTGATATAAGTTAGCGCAATCCGTCTTAAGTTTTATCCGAGGTTTCCATAGGTAACTCAAACCTTAAGGTTTGACAAATCACAGTAGCCAAGAAGCTTGGCATGGATCAAACCTGAATGTTTGAGCTACATTGATGCACTGAAAACCAAGAAATATACTTATAATTTATATGGAATATACCATAAAACAGATCAGCGAAATCATTGGTGGTAAAATATCAGGTGATGAAAACTTATGCATTACGGGCGTCTCAAGCATTGAAAATGCTGAAGATGGCGATATAAGCTTTATAAAGAATGAGAGTTTTGTAAGCAAGGTTTTACAAACAGAGGCTTCAGCTGTTGTATCACATAGACCAATTGAGGAATCCGGAAAGACATTAATTATTGTCGACAATCCATTTTCAGCATTTATCAAACTACTCAAGATTATTTCAGATGAAAAGCAGCAACAGCCAAGAACTATCCATCCATCAGCAGTAATTTCAAAAGACTCTTCCATTGGATACAATATATCAGTAGGGGCAAATGTTGTAATTGATGGAGATACACAAATAGGTAAAAACGTAACCATATACCCTAATGTTTATATAGGGACAAGCTGCAAAATTGGTGATGACTCAATAATATATCCGAATGTTACAATCAGAGAAGAAGTCACTATAGGTAATCGGGCAATAATCCAATCCGGAGCATCTATTGGAGATGACGGCTTTGGCTTTCTACAAATAAAAGGTAAACACGTAAAGATCCCTCAGGTAGGAACGATTGAAATTGGTGATGATGTGGCAATTGGATCAAATGTAACAATCGCACGTGCGGCACTTGACAAGACCATTATAAGTTCTGGTGTCAAAATAGACAACCATTCCCATATTGCTCACAATTGTTCTATTGGAGAGGACTCTATGTTAATTGCTTATGCGAAGCTTGCCGGAGGCGTTAAAATAGGCAAAAATGTAATGATTGCAGAGGATGTTGGTATTACTAATTACGTAGAAATCAAAGATAATAGCATGGTTGGCGCAGCATCTAATGTCTATAAAAGTTTAGAGCCGGGATCCATTGTGTGGGGATCCCCCGCAAAACCAATTACATTTGAAAAAAGATTACAGGTATTAATAAAAAAGCTTCCGGAAATTTATAAAAAAGTAAAAGATTTGTAATGCCCCACCACCCCTTCGGTATCTTGTCACCACGAAAGTCGTACTAACAAGATACCGATTAGTTGAGGAAAAACAAATCCGAATGAAACCCATCCGGACAAAACCTACAGCATTATCTCAATTTCTGCTTTGTCATGTAAGTCCTTTAAAATTTCTTCGGTTTTTAATTGCATGTATACAAAATCAACCATGTCTGACACATCTTTATAGCTAACTTCTTTTCCCTCTTCCTTTTCTGTTATCTTAATTATGTGATACCCAAACTGGGTCTTTACCGGATCACTTATTTCTCCAACCTGCATCGCAAAAGCAACTTTTGCAAAATCCTCTACAATAGAACCCTTTCTTTGAAAGAAACCAATATCACCTCCCTTTTCCGCAGAAGGACAGTTTGAGTACTTTTTCGCCATTTCAGCAAAATCCGCACCCTTATCTATTTCTATCTTTACAATATCAATCATCTTTTTTGCTTCTTCCTTATCTGCGTCTGTTTTCATGTTTCTTGTATCTATTAAGACATGACTTGCCTTCACCCTTGCGCCATTGAATGCGTCTTTGTTCGCATTAAAATAACTTTTTTTGTCGGCATCAGTGACTGCGGTTTCCAAATATTTACTTAGAGCAAGGGCCCTGCCTATTTCTTCTTCCAATTCTGAAAGACTGGAACCCTGGGTTTCCAATATTTCTTCCAACGGTTTATCCTTGTTACTAGGATTATTTTGTAAAAAGAACGTTATTTTCTCCAGCTCAGCCTTGACCTCTTCCTTACTAACACTTATATCTTTTTTGTCAACAAACTGCTTAAGCAATACTTTTTTTGTTAACTGATCGACTACCTGCATTTTAACTACATTTGTTACATCCTGATTCATACGTCTAAAAACATTCAACCTTCTATCAAATTCTAGACGTGAAATTTCTTCACCATTTATTGTGGCAATAACATCACTTTCTGCCTCCACAACAGTTTCGGTACTCTCTTCTGCCTTAGCTTCTGTGGTAACGGCACTTACTTTTGCCTTAGCTTCCGTCGCAACAGCAGTTACTTCTGCTTTAGCTTCCGTAGCAACAGCAGTTACTTCTTCCTTTGCTTCCGTAGCAACGGTACTTACCTCTGCCTTGGCTTTTGTGGTAGCGGCACTTACTTCTGCCTTAGTTTCCGTAGCAACAGCACTTACTTTTGCCTTAGCTTCCGTAGCAACAGCACTTACTTTTGCCTTTGCCTCTGCATCTTCATTCGCAAACAGAAAATTATTTGCTTGCATCGCGAATAAGAATAATACTACTGGTATAACAAACATTCTACGCATTTCTCTCTCCTAAATCACATTTCAAAATTTATACCTTTTTTCCTATGATCAATCCTGAGTCCATACCTAAATCTACTCTTTTTAGATTTTTAAAACCTGCCTTTTTTAACCACTCCTTCATCTCAACTGCAGAATACGAAGAACCACCTTGCGTACCCATCAGCATATTCAGACTAAAGAGTGTTCCAAAGAGAGGCATTGTCTTAGAAGGATTCAAAACAAATTCCTGGATAACGACTATACCGTCTTTTATCAATGAATCCCAGCACTTTTTTAAGATTTTCTGATTCTCTGACGCATCGTAAGCATGTAATAGATGAGACACTAAGACGATATCATACAACTCTTTACCTAAACTATCCTCAAGGCAATTGCCCGCTTTAGCAGTGATTTGACCTGTCATACCCGACTCTCTAATATGCTTCCTGGTAAGTTTAATAACGTCAGGAAGGTCGAAGACAACCGCTTTAAGATTTCGGTTTTTCTCTGCAAACTTTACTGAATATGTACCCTGTCCCCCTGCCAGATCCAGAAGTCTGCCGTATCTCTTTAACTGCAATTTACTATATATTGTTCCCGCCTGTACTGCCGCAGTATTGTGCATGGCACTGATAAACTCTCTTAATCTCTTCTTATCAACCCCCTTTTTTGCATTATAAAATGCCGTTGGCTTTCCGGTCTTAACTGCTCTGCCCAACCCGGACCAGTAGTCCCACATATTATGAAAATGCTGAATCCTGTCACCCTGATAAGCAGGGCTGTCCTTCATCAAACAACGCCTGGAAACAGCTGTATTGCAGTATATCTCCTTACTCTTTGACAAGAGTTTGAGCGAAACGAGTGCATTCAAAAGCATCTCTGTCGCTCTGAGATCAGATCCAAGCTTTTTAGAAATGAGCTTGCCGCTCTTCCCCCGTTCACCAATCAAGGTAAACAGATCCAATTCACTTGCTACAAAAAGCACCTGAGCCTTCCAGTAGCCATAACTGATATCATTAATATATTGAACGTCGTCATTCTTCATTTAGCATATTATAGATAAAAAGAATTATTTAGCCACAGATTTACCCGTCCGAACGGCTGGCCGGGCGGGCACAGATTATCACTGATGTTAAAAACAGAGAAAAAGACACTCACCGCAAAGACGCAGAGAGCGCAAAGATAAAAAATTTACAGGATTAACAGGATAAAGACCGATCTAGTTCTTAACTCGTAACTTGCAACCCGTAACTCGTACCTCGTAATTCGTAAATCTTTTTCTTGCTTTTACAATTTACTAAAGTATTATACCGCTAGTAACTTACGACATTCCAAATTGATATACCATCAGATGATGGATATGCTTTTCATAAATTAGCTTTTAAATAAGTTATCATTGATTAAGTTAGAATTGAATAAATAGTCGCTGTCCCTAATATTTCAGTTGCTTATTTATTCATTGTCAGCCTTGTATACTCCTGACACTTAGTAAATTACAACTTAAAAACGACATACACTGAATAATGCCCACAAATACTATAAACGAAGAATCTGAATGGATTCGATGTACCAATCATGCTGGCGGGAAATTCTCATGAATGCAGGTAATCCGACAGAAGAAAGTCACCGCGCGCGCTCAAGTTTCGTTCGGGGGCTTGTGCAACGTTCCAGCAGCTCCGCTGTTGCATCTTCCGTATTCGCCAAAAAGCTTCCGAAGAGGATTGTGCAGTTTTGGGACGATCTGGATCGACTACCTGTAGATGTGGGCGAGTGCATCGAAACATGGAGAAAGGCAGAGGAGCAGGGCGTTGAGAGACTCCTTTTCGACAAGCACCAATCAAGAGAATTTATTTGCCGAAGACTGGGCCTACGGCACAAACAGGCATACGACAAGTGCTATCACCCGGCAATGCAGTCAGACTTCTTTCGACTCTGCTATATCTTCGTGGAGGGTGGCTGCTACATAGATGCTGATGATGTATACGATGGGGCTCAGATCCAACACATTTTCAGCGATGGTCGGTTAAAAATCCAACCGCTGTGTTATGACATGGCAACGAATATGATGGTGTCACCATCACTTTTTACTAAGCCAGATACAAACGCTGCAAGCTGGATCTTCTACTTTAACAACAATCCGCTAATTGCTGGCAGCGGTCACCCTCTAATAGATCGCGCACTTGCTCAAGCCACCCTTTCCATTGAGAAAGATGTGACGAACGGCTTGCCAGAAATCCAATCGACGACTGACCCAGGGAATCTTACCAAATCAATATTTGATGCTGTAACTGAGAGCGGCGAGATCGAAAAGACCCTTATTGTCCTGCGCGATTGGGAAAACATCGCCAAAAACAGATGGGATCTCAGCTACAGGAACGACCCAAGGAACTGGAGGCTTTCCAACTGCCGAGGTTATCAAGAATGATATGCCAGGAACATGTAGAGGAGGATGAATGAATCTCGCCTCTCCCTGGAACGCACCTTCGAAGATCTTGTTTCGCATCGCGATGAAATGTCGGAGGTTGCTATCGAAGAAAAGATCTCAAGCATTCGGACACTTGTCTACAAAGGAGAGTCCGAGGATAGAGCGCATTTACGTCATCAATCTGAATCGCCAACCAGCTCGTTGGGCCGAGATGCAACAGGAGTTAAGACACGTGTTGGATTGGTCTGGAGTTGAACTATGGAATCTTACTGAGCGGTACGCTGCCGTTGATGCTAATCACTTCATGCAAGAACCGCTAAAAGATGCCGACATCGATCCAATTTATACACTCGGAGATCAGCTCTTCGTAGAGCCCCAACCGCTAGCTCTCCCCACCCGGCTAGAACTCAATTCTCCGATCCAAATGAGTCAACCTGAGATTGCGGTTGCTCGCTCACACATCGGCATCTGGCGACAGGTCGCGGCGAGTAATCTTGAGTACGTACTCGTCCTTGAGGACGATGTGTGGTTTCGATCCGGGTTTGCCCCACATCTGGACCAGGCGTGGGGCGAAATCGAGACCGAAGGTGACAGGAAAAGCAATTTCGACATTCTCTATTTGTCCTACGAGGAAGTGAAGCACGGCACCCCGAAGACCTTCCTTTCAAGTAATGTGTTCCGCCCAGTACGTGGGCTCTGGCATCTGTCCGGATACGTTATTTCGCGTGAAGGCGCTAAAAAGCTCCTTCGACTCCTTCCTTGTCGAGGACCCGTGGATCTATGGATAAATCACCAGTTCGGTGTTCTGGATGTACGCGCGACAAGACTGTTTATCATCAGCCAGCGACTCGATGTTAGCTCGACTAACTCTTATTCAATACTTCCCGCGCTCACGAAAATTGGCGCTATCACCAGTGAGGGCGCATCCTTGTTTCACGTTCGCCCAAGTGAGAGACCTGTATTTGCATTTGGGTCAGGAGATTCTGGCCTTTCATCACTTGCAATGGCCCTGTCTATGCTCGGATACAGATGCTGCAGTGATCTCCAAGAACTCCCATGTCCTGAACTAGAGATGCTCCTTGCAGGTGTTGGTGATCGAGTTTTTGACGCATATGTGAACATCAGGTCGTTGTCAGGGGAAGCCCGGGCTCTCAGAAAGCGTTATCCTCAGGCTAAATTCATTATCACCAGCAGCAACACTGGTGTTACAGATGACAACCATTTAAGAATTCTAGATGATCTCAATGGAGCTGATATTGCCGTTCTTCATTTAGAGGCATCCAATAAATGGCAGGTCGTTTGCGAGCACCTCAGATGTGCACCGCCCACTTGTTCTTTCCCTGAGTTATCTGACCTTGGACAAAGACAGCTCCTCTGCAGAACCATTGAAGCGGACGCAGCTCTGAGCTGTGAGACTCCTAAACGTGATAAGTCTCCATGGGTTGTTGAACCACGTCAGTGGTGGCGAGGCATTCATTCCGTCCCGACAAAAGGGGGACCAGCGATCACGGCAACTCCCGTTAGTGTCAACGACTGTTTAAAATTTCTCGACACAAGTCGTTGGCTTCCGCGAGACGATACCTTTACGGACAACCTAGCGTTGTTTCGTCCCTCTAATATCGAGTTCCGTTCTGGGCTCGGGGCTGCGCTCAGTATCAGAAGGGAATCCTTAGGTGTTAGAGAATATAGCGCTGCATCTTTAACCAGTTGTGACCAATACTTATTCGGAAGATTTGAGGCAATCATTAAGGCGTCGAAAGTACCCGGTGTGGTTACCGGTTTTTTTCTCCATCGAGATTCACCGAGGCAGGAAATTGATATCGAAATTGCGGGAAATCGATCAGATCGTCTCTTGGTTAATGTCTTTTATAATCCTGGTGGCGAAGGCGCGAAGTTTGACTATGGATATAGAGGCGCAGCAAGCTATATCAACCTTGGTTTTGACGCATCAGAATCCTACCATGGGTACGCAATTGAATGGTGGCCGTGCGAGATACGTTGGTTTGTTGACAATCGTCTAGTTCACAGGCGCTTTGACTGGGAACCCACGCCAGTTCCCCATCTTCCAATGGCCCTCCATGTAAACGCTTGGCCATCTCGCTCCAAAGAACTTGCTGGACGACTGGTTAGCCGACGACTCCCAACAACCACTTTTATAAGGTCGATTACGCTGGAAGCGAATCGACACCAGAGGCTGCTACCATTATGAACATTCTCTCCTATAATCCCGAACATGACGGTGCGATTGTCTACCTGAAGGATGCTCATTTACTGTTTTCTATTGAGGCTGAGAAAAACTCGAATTACCGATACTCGCCTCTATCCAGTCATGACGTGTTCAATGTTCTTGGCGAACTTGACGAATTGCCCGATGTTATTTGTACTGGCGGTTGGTGGCCACGCGAAGCGCTATTACTCGGGTCGCATGATTATGTCGGGTACCGTGGCGTGACGAAGAGCGACGTCATCGTAGACAAACGGCGCCTATTAGGAAAGTCAGTCCACTATTTCTCGTCTTCTCACGAGCGTTCGCACTTACTTTGCGCTTTCGGTATGTCAAGTCTACCGAAAGGCACTCCATGCTATGCATTGGTATGGGAAGGCGAAATCGGCGCTTTCTACGAGATTGATTCTGAGCTGAACATAATGCTGCTTGCCGATGTCCTGAATGAGCCTGGGAATCGCTATACATCTATCTACAGCTTGGCCGACCCAACCTTTCCAAAGAATGCGCCCTTTTCTCGCTTCTCAGACTCAGGGAAGCTCATGGCCTTGGCTTCATTTTCAAATCGTAGCACGCCTTCAGCGGATGAGAAAAAGCTGATCGACTTTCTATTGAGCTCCCCACATGTCCAACTGAGTTTGTACAAAGATCTTGAGCATTCGCGATACTACAACGTGGGGGTGGATGATCCAGAATTTCGCAACTTCGCAGGTATTTTTAGCGATAAGATCTTTGATATTTTTTATCAATTCGCGAAAGCGAACATGAAAAAAAGGATGCCGCTAATCATCGCAGGTGGATGTGGCCTTAATTGCGACTGGAACACTAAGTGGAAGGAATCAGGTCTTTTTCTCGAGGTCTTCGTGCCGCCTGTTGCTAACGATTCAGGTTCTGCGATCGGGACAGCGATCGACGCACAGTTCCACTATACTGGGAATCCAAAAATTGATTGGAACGTCTATTCAGGCCTTGGCTTCGACACGACTGGATCTTTCGATATGGCGCGGTATGATCTCTACGAGGCTGATGATGAAAAGATTGCCGACATGTTGGCCAATGACCTCATTCTGGGATGGGTGAACGGCAAATATGAAATCGGTCCGCGGGCCCTTGGCAACCGTTCAATTCTTGCCGCACCATTCCGAGATAGCATCAGAACACGGTTGAATGAGATCAAGCAGCGCGAACGATTCCGTCCGATTGCTCCTGTTTGCTTGGAAGAAGATGCTGCACGGTGGCTTGGTTGTGACCACATGAGTCCACATATGCTATATACCTATATTGCAAGAACGGATGCGCTGGCGGCTGTTACTCACGTGAAAAGTATAAAAGGGGTCAAATCTCCCCTTGACTGCATGTTAAATCTGTGGCCAGGTGTAACTATTCAGCGTAATTATCACAAAATCACTTGAATTTAATTACAATTTAATTTAAAATCGTACAATCTCAAAAATAATTTCTTGTCATCCAGATCATGGAGTCTTTTTGCAATGCATGGATTCATCTCACAGACCAAAACGCTTTGTTGTGCTGCTGCCGTGTTTGCAGCAATCGTCCTTTCCGGATGCATGTCAACAAACCCTGTGTGCTCGCCATCGAGTTATACTGGTGACGCCGCGGTCTGCTGCCCACCGACGGCAGACGACACAGCTGGCGTTCGCGACGCGAGTGATGCGTTCTATGCGGCGCTCAATCAGATGTTTCTCGGTAACATTGCACCAATGGATGCGGTGTGGTCGCACGAAGCGGACGTCTCACAACTCGGCCCGATGGGCGGGCGGATTGCCGGGTGGGATGCCGTCGATCAAGAGTGGCGGCTAGTAGCTTCGCTCAAACTTGGCGGCAAAGTAGTCGCAAAGAACATGCAGGTCGTCGCTGGACCATGCATGGGCTATACAGTGACCGAGGAAGTCGGTGAGAACATGGCCGCTGACGGCAAGCCAGTTAAGGTCTACTTCAGAGCGACGAACATCTTTCGCAAGGAGAAGGATGCCTGGAAGATGGTACACCACCACACGGATCTCTCTGAAGGCCTGATCGAAGCGACTGGCGAGAGGCAGTAGCTTTTCTTCGGGTTCAAGCAAGGTTGGGTGCAGTACGGGGTCACCCATTAGGAAAAGGGTTACATCTCGCCACTTGACAAATGATTTGTTATTAGTAATTGGTCAAACGTCATTCGTGTCTCAATCCCTAAATCCTCAATTCCTCACACTAAGTCACTAAGAACACTCCCTGGACAAAAGGTGCCGAGGACAAGAAGGGTAAAAATTGTTTTTTTGTTTTCTTAGATTTTCTTTTTCTGCGTCCTCCGCGTTAAGATTTGTTTTTTTCGTGTCAATTCGTGCAATTAGTGTCTTTCCTTATTTGCTTTTTCATATCAAACGGGTAGAATTTACTCTATGAAATTTCAATCACCTACAGAGCAGGATAAAAACCGGACAGGCTCCACTGCAAGAAGACAGGATGATGGATTACCAGGATTCCGTTATCTGTTTTTTGGACGTCGAAAGGGAATGCGGCGAGACGAAGATAATCGGAAAAGCTATTTCCTCGATCATTACAGTTTGAGGGTTTTCGGCATAATTATTGGGATAATTCTATTGAGCCTGACGGACGCGTTGCTCACCCTCCATTTAATTCGTAATGGTGCTGCAGAAATCAATCCGATAATGGAACACTTCCTGAAATATGGCCCGTTACCATTTCTCGCAGCAAAGTATCTGTTGACCACTGCTTCCATAGTCCTGCTGCTTATATATAAAAATGTTTATATTTTCGGAACGAAAATCCGTGCAAAATATCTGTTTATCGTTATTTTTCTTATTTTCGCTTCTGTTGTACTATGGGAGTTGTTTTTGATCCTGTTTGTTTTAAAGTAGATATATATGATATGGCGATAGAGTCAGGCCGTGAATACAATAGAGACAATCCTTCGACTCCGCTCAGGATGACATTACACCGAGGGTTCTGAACGATGTCACACTGAGCGGAGTCGAAGTGTTATCAACAGTGGAATTACCATGCATGCACTTGCCTACTGACTGAGTCGCACCTTGTAGCTACTCCGAGGGGCGCCTCTGGCGACCTGCCCGACGTGCTGTTTGGCGGGAGCGGTGAACACCATTTGCCTTTTTTAGTGTCAATTCATGCCTTGTTCTTATCCTAGGGTTTATTGATGATCATTAACACAATACTTGCCACTGCAAACATTCCAACAGCAAAATACACATAATATTTTTTCGTAGATTTTTTCATTCGACCCTTTCTATAAGATTATAGATTAAAATAAGTGACTAAAGTGAGCTACCCGCCAAAAAACACGTCGGGCAAGAAGTTTGAAGTGACTAAAGTTTTTTTCACCACGAAGGCACAAAATCACAAAAAAACCTTGGGGGCTTTGTGGCTTTGTGGCAAAGCATTTTCCTCCCTGTTCTCAAATGCAGATAAGGAATTTTCAAAATGTTCAATCAGTTTTTTGTTCATCTGCCGGGAAAACAGGTCATTTTCATCATACACACAAGAGTCAAAGTTACTGTTTTTAGTATCTCTGTTATCGAAGATCTCTTTTAGTGATTGAATGCAAAAGGTGTTTATATCTTCAGATAAAACTTCTACAGACTTTTCCTTAAATTCGTAGTCGCATTCATACATAATTTCAGAATCCGGTTTGGAACCATTGCTTTTCATTTTATAATCGAAAGTTCCCTGGAATATCGTCTGCTTATGGTGTAAGAGATGTGCCGTAATACTTGGGATATTAAGCATTTTCATCTCCTTAATTCTCTCTTACATCTGCAAGTGTTGAATCAGGCTCGAACATGATGAAATCTTTGAAATCCTATGGCAACTCGTACTAATAGAAAAACAACCCCTTATCATCTTTTCTTAAGAATTATCTGATAATCATTGTGAATAACATCAAAATGCTTACCAAAATACTTCATAAAGATATCGATAGCAGCCTTAGGCCTTTCTCGTGATGGTATACCTAAACACCATAGGTAGTCATCAAAAATAAGTATCCCACCCTCTTTAAGAAGCCGCCAACTCAGAACTACATCCTCTAGAACGTCTTTTGCAAAATGGGATCCATCAATGTATAGAATATCAACAGAGTCAATGGGCAATTTTCTCAACTCAACCTGTGAAGAACCTATAATTGTCTTCACTTTGTCTTCAGCTCCACAACGCTCTATATTGGACATAAATCTTTCCTTTACATTGCCTGAAAAGATATCCAAACCTGTGAGCCTGGCCGTTGGGTGGGTCAGAATATTTTCCAACATCCAAACAGCCGATCCTCCCTCGAATAAGCCGATCTCCAGATAATGTATATTGGGTTTTCCTTTGAAGGAATGCAAAGCCTTTTCCCAAACCAGTATGTTGTTGGTAAACCAGTCTTGTGTAAAATCGTAATCTTGAGAATAAGGGGGTTTCGACGATCCCATGGAAGCTAATCGAGGACGTGATTCAAATCTATACTTAATCTTCTCCAGATCGAAATATTTACATGTGCAAGCCACAACAATACCACCAAGAAAAGAGGCAAACACTGCCACTATTATCAGCAACTTCCTTTTTATCATTCACAGACTCTCTTTTTCATATAGTAAAATAATATAGCAACAACGTTTATTGAGTATTGCATGATTTTCCAGTCATTAATACTATTACTTATCTTATATTTTCGAGCAAACACAATGATTTTTCGAAATGCTCAATCAGTTTCTCATTCATCTGCCGGGAAAACAGGTCATTTTTATCATACACACAAGAATCAAAGTTACTGTTTTTAGTATCTCTGTTCTCAAAGATCTCTTTTAGTGATTGAATGCAAAAGGTGTTTATATCTTCAGATAGAGCTTCTACAGACTTTTCCTTAAATTCATAGTCGCATTCATACATAATTTCAGAATCCGGTTTGGAACCATTGCTTTTCATTTTATAATCGAAAGTTCCCTGGAATATCGTCTGCTTATGGTGTAAGAGATGTGCCGTAATACTTGGGATATTGAGCATCTTCATCTCCTTGAGAAATTCAAAATTTTCTCTTACATCAGCAAGTGTAGAATCCGGATCAAACATGATGAACCCATAATTTGGCTCAATGCCATACTTTCTGAGCGTAATAATAGCACTCTTATTCTCCTCAACCGTTGTATGTTTTCTGAATTTAGTCAAGGACCTCTGACTGCCGCTTTCAACTCCAAGAAACACATCCACAAGTCCTGCCTTGACCAGTGCGTCAATAGTCGCTCCCTCTACATCATTAACCCTGCATTCGATTCCAAACTTAATATTGATACCGTTATCAACAATGAGGCCTACAAGCTCACTGGCACGCTCCTTCCCTTTTCTGCCGGGTCCGAAGAAATTAGCATCGGCAAAATAGAAATATCGCTCTCCATGTTTTTCGTAGATATCGGAAATTTCATTAAATATGTTTTCAGGACTTCTCCCCCGCCATTGTGATTCGTCCCCATAAAAATTATCCAGATAGCAGAAGGTACATTTTCCATAACAGCCCCTGCTGGCAAGGATATAGGTTGATATACCTTTTTTCTTCTTAAGTTCGTAATCATTACGAAAAGGAGATGGAAGATTGTCAAGGTTTGAATCCGGTTTTCTCGGTCTGTTCCAGACAATGTCATCCTTCACGACAGTACCGTCTGTTTTGCTATTGGAAGCGTTGAATGCGAGTCCATCAATTGTGCACAGAGCTGAATTGCCTCTGTTGTTTACAACAGCGTCTGCAAGTTCCAGAAACGTTCCCTCAGGCTCACCTATAGTTATAGAGTCAATAAAAGGATGTTCTGTCAGTAGATCTTTGAATGCGAATGTGGGAAAGTGACCGTAAAGGTTTATGTGAACATCAGGAATATTGTTCTTAAGGGTGGCAAGGGCCTCAAAAATATCACTTGTGTACTCCCACAGATAGACGAGATGAACACCTAATAATTTATAGCTCTTTTTTTGCAGTTCCTGAACTGTTTTATTGAAAGACCACTCATATAGGTTTGCATCAACGACGGTAACATCATGATGACGGGACATCAGCGTTGAAGCAATGTAACCCGTCATCAGGCAAGCAGAGAGCGGAGTATTAACAACTGATTCATATCTTTCAGGCGATCTTGGTCTTGGATGCTCTAATAGAACTATGGACATGTTTCAGCGAATTAGACAAGATAACACGATAGTAAGGATTAATAAGGAGAAAAAGTGTCTAAAGATCAAAGTGAACTAAAGTGACTAAAGTTGTTAAAAAGACAAAGAAAAAGAGATAATTCTCAGGAAAGCAAGAATTACAGGAAATAAGACTTTAACTTTAGGCACTTCAAACTTTAGTTCACTTTAGGCACTTATTTTGTTAGAAACCATTTGATGACACTGCCGTTTCGAAACTCTTCTTCCTGCTATTCTTCAGATCATCTTCATAATATTCCGCAACACCCTTTAACGAGCACACTGCGCCGCACATTGTGCAGGTTTCCTCTGCTTCCATTGGTGGTCTGCTTTTTCTAATCTCCTCAGCTCTCTCTCTAGTGATGGCCGTTTCAAACTGAGTCTTCCAGTCAAGGTCCCTCCTTGCAATTCCCATTTTCAAATCCTGGTTTTTAACTTTATTCTTAAGTTTTACCATGTCTCCAACATGAGTAGCTACCTTGGCGGCCATAATGCCCTCTTTAACATCGTCAACCGTAGGAAGCGCAAGATGCTCCGGAGGTGTAACGTAGCAGATAAAATCAGCGCCATACCGTGATGACAAAGCAGAACCAATTGCAGCAGATATATGATCATATCCAGGAGCCACGTCGGTAGTGATTGGGCCAAGCATGTAAAACGGAGCATTATTGCTCATTCTCTTTTGTATAATTACATTTGCTTCTATTTCATCTATTGGTATGTGTCCCGGACCTTCAACAATTATCTGAACACCCTTACTCTGAGCATATTCAGCAACCTCTGAATTCATAATCAATTCCTGAATTTGAGCCCTGTCGGTGCTGTCATGTACAGCTCCGGCTCTCAGGCCATTCCCAAGACTTAAAATTACATCATATTTTTTCATTATAGCAATGAGCCTGTCAAGCTCTTCGTATAATGGGTTTTCTTTCTTATTATGGTTCATCCATGCGGTTAAGAATGAACCTCC
>Ga0257118_1000654_pt1 | contig 28457 bp, 48 predicted proteins | sample SI112_150mmetaG_FD_190156 | JGI IMG/M metagenome (GOLD analysis project Ga0257118, IMG submission 190156) | Marine microbial communities from Saanich Inlet, British Columbia, Canada - SI112_150m | ecosystem: Environmental > Aquatic > Marine > Inlet | place: Canada: British Columbia | collected...
AGCATCTTCTAACTGTCCTGCTGTCTCTTTGTCTAATTTAACATCTTTATCGTACACTCTTTTTGCTTCATTTAATGCAGGAGCTTTTCCATAATTTTTCATTTCATTAATAAGCGTTCTTGTATCTGGTAGTCGTTCCATTATACTTCCCTTATAGCAATCTTATGTTTTTAGCCAAAAATTTAAGCACTTTTGGCCATTTAAATTTAGCAACAACCTGATCAACAATCTTATCTTCTTCAGGAAAGTTGTGAGACATTCTGCTTGCATCGAGAACCATTTCTAATGCTTCTTCATTTGTACTAACACCAACTTCCATAGCATCAGAACCAATATAATCCCATGTTTGATCAATGGCCGTTTGTATTTTTTTGATGAGTGCTTTATCTAGCTTGTATTCTTCTTCATTTAATGCAGGAGCTTTTCCATAATTCTTTGCTTCTTCTACTGTATATTTAAGCGGCGAAATTTTCAAAGATTTTAATTTTTTAAATACATCTTGAGTTGGTTCGACGCCAGATATATAAAAGTACTGATGCATCCCAATTTCGTTTTCATCAAAGTGATCGTCAAATGCATCTTCAACCTTTTCAGCCTTTAGTATGCTTTTAATTTTATTTTCAATTTGCGGAAGATTTGTTAGAATAGTCGGATCGTCATCACCAATTGAATTAAACTTGCTAACTGTTTTCTTGTCGTTATCAAGTATTAAAAGAAATCGATCGTCATCATCAAATTCATATTCTCATTCTTCTAAATCATTACTTTTAGAAAACGTTGCAGATCCCACAAACTTTTCTTCATTTAGATTTCCATAGTTAGCCCATTCATTGAGTAGCGTTCTGGTATCTGGTAGATGTCCCATTATATTTTCCTTATCTTTTAATTTTTCGCATGATCGAATCAATTTCCTGAGCCGTCATATCTTCAGCCATCATCGATGATTTCATTAATGCATTTCTAAATTTTACTTTTTGTCTAGCATATAGATCATAAGGAGTAATAGAGATGTCAAGATCTTTGTAGTCATCAAATCCCATTAGAGATGCAAAGTTATCAATATCAAGAATTCCGATATCAAACTCTGATCCAAATTTAGACCAATTGCTTGATCTAGGAACTGGTTGATTTCCATATTCATTAAGCGCAGGTTTATCTCCATAATTCTTAAATTCAGTTATAAGTGTTTTTAAGCTTGGTAATTTTTCCATTATACAATCCTCTCAATTAGACTAGCTAAAAATTCTCTAACTTCTTCTGGCTCAAAACCATCTTCTAATAAATCATCAGCCATATCAGTACCAAATTTTAAGTAGCTTTTGAATGACGCTGTTTTTACTAGACCATCCATACGTCTACGAGCTGCAGAACTCAGATTTCCAAAGTTCCGTTCGGTTAATAGAGGTTCACTTCCATAGTCATTAAATTCTGATATAAGCGTCTTTAAACTTGGTGTTTTTTCCATTATATTTTCCTTATTTTAAAAGACCTTCTAAATATTCTACAACATCTTCTCTTGCAGGTTTTATGTCACCCTTTTCTGTCATAGGTCCACTTACCCATTGTTTCCATCCCTTTACAACAAGCTTAATACCCTTGTCAAAATCGGGTCCCATTGATTCAACATATCCACCAGCTGCTTCAGCAAGAACGGCTTCGTTGATCATCTTTTGTAGTTCTGATTTCTTTAGTTTCATCATATTTTCCCTTTTATTGTTTAGCTAAAATCCATAGCTTCAAAATCAACTTCTGTCAATCCGTAATTTTTTGCTTTCCCAACATTAACTGGTTCCATGTCAAACTGTTCGGCTGCTTTACAATCGTCAAACTCGCCTGAACTTCCAACATCGTTAATTTGTGCATTATAAATAACCGTATAACCTTCTCGAGTCTTTTTCATTTCTAGTGCTTTATAGTCACTTGTATCAAAATCAGATAACTTTATTGAAGCCTCATTTAGAGAGGTTTTGCCACCGTAGTTAGTCCACTCGGTCATAAGTGTTCTCATGTCTGGTAATTTTTCCATTATTATTTCCTATATTTTTCTCTAAGAATTGCAAGGTGTCTTGCTTTGCGTTTCTTCTCAGAAGGTTTTTCATAATATGTGTTCTTATATAGAGTCAAGAAGATTTTAGCATCTTTCATTTTGAGCTTCAATTCTTTCAGTGCCTTCTCTATATTTCCATTTTCAACAACAGCCATAATTGGCTTGGCAATCATTGGGGTTAGTGGTAACTCTTTCTTATGTGTTCTATTTTTCATTTGTGCCTCTATTCTATTTAGTCTGTCCAAGTATCTGCTATGTAATCAACAGTGTCTTCACTGCTTTCAAAGTCAATTCCGTTTTCATATCCAAAGTCATATAATGCCATCTTAACATCTTGCTTTTGATACCCATTATTCTTGGTGAAATATTTCTTAAATGCTCTTTTCTTCTTGTAGAACCTATCAACTAGGTTATCATCAACATATTCGGCAAGGAGGCCTTCTTTAATGTGATGCTTAGTTCCAGATTTTACAATTATTTTATTGTCAACAACTCTAGTCTTGCCTTTAGACGATTTTGTCAGAGACACAGCTCTTGATTGAGTTTCGCCTGCCTTTTGGACTTTCCATGTTGTTCCTTCAAAATTAAAGACGTCACCCTTTTTAACAACAGCTTCTACTTCTCCAAGCTGCTTCTTTCCACTTGATTCCACCTTATAATATCTCTGAAGTCTCTGACCAATGTCTTCATATAATGCAGAAGCATCTTGCTTGATTGCATTATGTTGATCTGATAATTTTCTAAGATCTTCAGCCAATCTCTTAATCGACTTTGCATCACGCTTGATTGTAATCTTATTGAACCAATCATCTTCACGCTCAACAATGTGTCGCGATGCATTAGTGGCAACCTCAACAACATGTCTTATTGCATTTCCAAAGCTACTTCCTTTTTTGAAGAAGTGATCACTATGGGTAGAATATTCTGCAATATGACCTAATAGCTCTTCCTCGTTTATAGGATTTTCAATCTCTGATTCATATATTTTTGTAAGCTTCATATCACTCTCCATTATTAGATCTACATAGATCGACTTTGGATCTACAGAGGGCATTTTGGCCTTCTTAAGATCGGCGGCCAAAGCTTCGGCGTCTTTTTGATTCAATGGTTTTTTATTGAATACAGAATTTTTTCCATTTCGCTTTGCTATGACATTATATTTTTTCATGATTTAGAATCCTCGGTCTCGTTTAGCATATGAGCTAACTGTAATTGTTATAGGGTCTATGTGAGCATTTCGTTTATCTAACTCAACGCCTAATTCATTTTTAGCAAATTCAACATATCGTTTAACAGTGCCAAATGTATTATAGTCAAGCCTAACGGTTTTGTTTACTTTTGTAACCTTATCTTTTTTCATCTGAGGAGCTTTCTCATTCAAAGCTTCTCTAATCATTAATCGAATACCTTTGATCTGCTTCGATTCATTCTCAGCTTTTGTACCGGCATCAACAGCATCAAAGAATTCTTTCTTCTTTTCATCTGATAATTCCGCTGGAGATTTTACACCAAATTTCTTTAATTGTTCTCTAAATTTCTTCTGGTGTGCAGACTCTTCTTCGACTAGTCTACTAATAAGCTCTGATAATGGGTTCATAATTTCTTCCTCTGATTCGTTTCTTGCATTGCCAATAGAATCGCCATATGCTTTTGCTAACGGTAATAATTTTTTGATAGGTAGATCAATTGATAGAGCATTAACTTTCATCTTAGGATCCACTAGCATTGCTGATAGAAACCTGTGGTGACCATCAATGATGAAATTGTCAGCACTAGTAATAAAGAATGTCTTTCCAGTTAGAAATGCCGTAGTCCCTTTGACGCCAAATTTTGCCGTTGCTTCAATTGACTTATCAGCATAGATCTGTTTCTGAATAGGTTTAAGCTTATCTGCAGGAGTTGATGTAATTGAAATGCCAACTTTGTCATCTGATTTTGAACCATCATCAAGGCCTCGTTTAAGAAAGTCATCAGCATCCATCCCTCTTAATCCTTGTGGGAATGGATCCTTTTGATTTGTAGTTGGAGCAAATGGTTTTGTCACATCAATCTTACCATTTTTCAATCTATCTTGAAAGGCTCTAACATCTTTGTCTTCAATAACAGGCATTTCATTTCGCCTTGTCTTACCAATGGAAACAATCTTCTTTGCCTTATTATAATTCTTTTCAAAGTCTGGAAGCTCTTTTAATAGACCCACCTTATCTGCAAAGGCGGCTGCCTTTTTAACGTCAGTAGAATGGAGCTCTAAAGAACCAGCAGACTCTCCGCCCTCTGTAATCTGTAATGCTTCTTTTATTTCTGATTCATTTAGTTTAAACTGTTTACGTTCCATTCTAGTCTCCTTAGGTGCTATATGATGTTACGACTTTTTTATATCTTGGAACATCACTTGACTTGACAAGTTTCTTAAGCTTTCCATAATTTTTAATAATCGTAGAATAGGCTCTTGAATTGTTTGATGTAAAATTGACAAATTCATAATATTTATTCTCAAATGCCGCTCTTTGAACTGCAAAGAAATCAAGCATATTGTACTGGCCACCCTTTTGAATCGCCATATACTGACCCATGATTGCTCTTTGTTCTTCTTCATCGAGGCCCATTATATCTTTATCAATAGATTCTGTTGTAATAACTTTTGCTACATACTTATTAATTGCTTCTTGCAATTGTGGTTTTGTAATTTTCATTTTCTTTACTTCCTTTATGTCGTTATATAGATCTGGGTCATCTGGCCATTGATCATCTATTACTTTCTTTAATGAATCTGATGCCCCTGTCAATTTTACAATAGACATATCATTCATACCACCAGGTCCTTTTTCAGTACCGGTGACTTTCATTTTAACTTTGTGCTTTTTTAATGCTTTTGTCAAATACTTTGATTTTGGATCTGGTGAATACAGTTCCACAGTTGCTTCATTTATTTTTTTCATTTGTTTTCCTTCAGCCAGTTTGATATCGCCATTATTGACAGTTGCTGTTTTATGTTTACCATTGATAACTATGTCAAGATAATATGTTCCTATGTTCGGCATCCATCCTGAGACGATTGCCTTTTTACCTTTTAGTGATCCACGAGTAATTATTACTGTGTTTCCCATTTTAATACTGCTGATTGATTCTTTCATTAGTCGTACCAACTTCTGATTGATGGAGGTCGTTTAGGAAGTTTGCTTCTTTTAACTGCACCATTCTTTTTTAATCATTTGTCAAATTCTTCGACACTTGAACCAATTCGCTCACAATCTTTTTTACTAAACCACGCTTCCATATTAAAAGGCTTTTCTTGATGGTCAGTACTTTCATCATACATTAGAATACCTATTGGTTGTCCTTTTTTCACACGTACCAAATAAACAAGATTTGGTACGTCTTTCATATCAGCTCTATAAGTTATACCTCATGTCAAAAATTTGAGATAAGTACTATTGCTCTTTGCTTCATTTAGTACTTGTTCATTTAATAATTGTTTGAGTTTCACTGTTATTCTCCAAATGAAAGTATGTTGTTTACGATATCATTGATTGCAACATATTTCCGATCTGCTACACTCAAGCTAGGAATATATCCCTCTGTAATTGGGTGCATATATGCTTGGTGAGTAGAAGGCGTTGAAACTAAATCTCAAGTAACAAGATCAAAATCTTCATTTACCATCAAAGCTTCATCCTGTTTAGATACGGTTCCCATTCCTCTTGAGCTAATGCCCAATCTCATTCCAGCACTTACAATCTCTTTTGCAATCTGTCCGTGAGGAGTATTAAGTATCGTAACCTTCCCCATTAGATTGTCTCCGTCCCATCAAATCTTATCGATCTTATGTGACATTGTCTTAAATTCAACTATCGATGAATCCGGATGATCAAGCTCTCCGCCATTAATACCTTCATCAATTTTCGATTGAAATTTCTGACACTCTCTTTCAAGGATAGCCCTTGAATAAATTCTTTCATTTGCATTTTTCTTATCAGCAGTTTGCAGGATTCCTTGGACGACCAGCCGTTTCTCAGGATCCATTTGAGATTCTTTTAGCATTCCTGGAGTAATATCCAGTCAGCCTGCAAATGTATTTAAAATTGGTTGTTCCATATTAATTTCCCTTAATGCCTTGCTGATTTCATTGCTTTTTTAATGTAAGCAAGATCATTGTTTAAATCTGATTTGTCATATGATGTAGCATAGTATTTTTTCAAATCAGCACCATTAAATCCACTGATCTTTTTACCATCCCACTCTTCAGGAAGTCCTTCTACAGCCCATGTGTTATATTTTGGAATCTTTCCAAGAGCTTTTGCCATTCGACCCATGTTTATCATTCGCTGACCAAGTCCGTATGTTACCAATGTCTTTAGATTGTAGCCAACACGAGATGCCCAACCGCCACCTTTGACTTCTGGATTTCCTTTTTTCAAGCCAAGCTTGAACCAGAACTTATAGTGATCATAAGGTTTCGAATTTTCCCAAGCACCATCTGATAATTGTCCAAGAATCTCTTCTTGCCACAGTGCCATTGCTGAAACTGTTGGAAGGAAAATATATCCTTTTGAATATGATGCATCGTCAGCAACATTTTTTCCACCAAAGCTCATACCAAGCTCTTCAGCTCTTTTCTTAAATGTGTCAGTCACTGGATGTTTTTCACCAAGTATTTTAATAGCAGCTTCAGTTCTATCCGTTGCTTTTTGTCCACCTTTAATACTCTTGGCCATATTCTGAGCAAGCTTTAAAAGTTTAGCATCGTCTCCTTTAGATTTCGTAACCATATCATTGATACGTTTATCATCTTTTGCTGCTTCCATAAGTAGTGCATTAAGCTTCATTTTAACTCCCTTTATTTGCCTGCTTCTTTTCCAGTAGCTATGTGATACTGGAGTATCGCTTTTGTGTTAAATGCTGGCTTCGGCACAATTCCGCCATTAGATTTCTTATCAAAATCAGCTATCGATTTGCTGCTATTTGGATCTAGTTTCTTGGCTTTATAAGCTTTGATCACATTCGCTGCAAACATTGAATCCCATGCTTTAGGAGCCTTGGCCTCATTAAGAGCTTCATTAATCATTTCTTTTAAAATTGATTTCTTAATTTTCAGTTTCATTATTCTTCCCTTTTAGTATTATAATAGCTCAATTCAGTTATAGGGCAAGTTTGATTCACCTTTTTCAGTCTTAATAGTAACACTAAGATCAAGCTTTTTCCAATTGATTCGAATATTTGTTATCTTACCATCTTCATCATCTCTATCGTCGAGACGGATTGTTGCGGCTTTTCCAATAAGCATCTTTTTAAGCTTAGTTTCAAATTTCTTGTGAATCTGATCGATATTTTTTAACGAATCTATTCATACTTTATCCATATTTGGATTTGATATTTTCTTCTCATTAAGAATAGATTCATTGATCATCTTTTGAATGACTGATTTTTTAACTTTTAATTTCATTATTCTTCCCTTTTATAGTCTTGAAGAAACATAGTCAATTGGATCAACACCAAGCTTTTCTAAGAATTTCTTTATTTTTGGATTGTCATCAACAAAAAACTCTGCTACGGCATATCCATGAATGTTCATATCAAGAGCTTCTGATCCATTCTTTGCATTATCTCTGCTGAGCTTTTTAATTTCTTTATCAATAGACTGTTTTGTAACAGCTTCGCTGATCATCTCTTGTAATACTGATTTTTTAATTTTTAATTTCATCATATTTTCCTATGATTGTAATCGTTTAATTGTATGGCCAATTTTTGCCATGCGTTCTGAAATCTGACTTAGACCTTTTTTAGTTCTTACCCAGTATGAGCCACTCTTTAATCCGCCTTCTTGCTTGATTTTCTCAGCTTCTTTTAAGATTTTCTCAATTCTTTTAAGCTCAGTCACTACCGACTTAATATGAGATCCAACTTTTTGCTTTGGATTCTTATCGTTCCATTCACGGTCTGCTCTTGTCATTTCGTTGATTCCTTCACCTTCTAATTTAACATTCCCCTCATGAATTGAAACACCTTTGTCGTCGGCAAGTTCAATATCTATAATAGGTGGCTGTTCTTTTCTCTTCTTAAATGCATTCTTAGAATCATACCCTGGAGTTGCTGCTGTTGTAGTGGTTTCCTCAATCTCTTCCTCAATTTCAAGAAATGTTGCATTAGAAATCGTTTTAAGTTTCATTGGTATTGTCTTCATAGTCTATTCCGATATTTCGTTTAGGAGTTCAGAATATAGCATGACCTGTGTAATGATATTTTCGTTGATAATATTGTTATTGATCTTATTGATAAGCTTTGGAACCATATTTGCAACGTGTTTCACTTTAACCTGCAATGCTTTATCAGAAACATTGGTCGAAGCTATGTGAATAATCTTTTCTAGATTTTCCATCTCACTGATCAGTGCACCCTTAAATTCTGTATTCGTTGTATTGCTATTGACATATAGCGATAAAATATTACGCTGGCTGTCAGATAGTGATGAGTATTTCTTATTAAACTTCTCAACAAGAACTTTGAATACCAGTGCATCGTCAATCTTCTTATCAACATCTCTAGCCTTGATAACAACATCAACAGGCTTCTCATCCTTCTCTAGGGACTCAATAAGAACTTCTTTAATACTAGCCTCTTGACCGATTTTTAAATGAAGGCTCTTGTCTTCTGTGATAGTAAATAATTTATAGATTGATGCAAAGATTTTATAGTCTGGTATGCTGGATTTGAAAAATTCAGATCCAAATGCTTCATTTACTTCTTTGACTAGATTATATTTTTCATGATTTAGTTGATTTCTGTTTATTGAGGAAAGCTTCAGCCGACATTCTGAAATTACTGAATTTATATAAGGCTTGCTTCTATTACGAGAGCCGAGTATTGCCGAGTACAACGAATACTCATTATGTAATCGCGTACCTTTAGAAAAATATTTTTCAAGAATTACCCTTGCTTTGCTATTTTTCTTATTGTTAAAAACATCAAAAGATATCTGGCGAATTAACATCTCAAATATCAATCCAGTATTCTTTAGCTTTGTATGTTTTAACTTCTTATTTGCATTATGCATTTATTGTCTCCTGTATTTATTCCGTAAAACACAATATATTAATAAATATAAGTCTACTATTTTTTATTCTCTTTATCGGCCGTAAAACGTGCTTTTAGTCCTGAAACAACCGTATCTATCGAACTAATATATCGATCTATACCATCATCACCTTCAGAGAGTATTTTTGCATGTCGTTTTATTTTTGGTCGCTTACCGGCTGCTTGAAGCGTTGGTTTATATCCGGTCACTCTTTTATTTAATTTAGTTGGTTTGACATCTTTAGATAATTGCTCTAATGAATTTTCATCATCTTCATCTTCTTCCGATTCTTCTGGCTCTTCTAGCTCTTCATCGTCTTCATCAAATTTAAAGCCAAGCTTTCTTTCATCATCATCGCTACCATCATCATCACCAGAACCACCATCGTCTCCATATGTACGCTTGGTTTTTGCTGGATCATTTCCTTCTTCTTCAATCTGTGCAAGACGGTGTTTCAGTTTTGCATCATCAATCTGACCATCTCTTATCATTTCAATATCTTCTTCAGAAAGATGTAGAATCTCTTCCCATACATACTGAATAGAATATAGTCCCGACTGTAGTGCAGATTCAGCAACGCCAATTTTCTTTTCAAGTAATTCAAGCTTTTGCTGTTCTGATATTGTTGATGGGTTGGTTAGTGTTAATTCAAAGTCTACAAGATCTTCATCTTCATATCCATTTGCATATAAGTGAGCAATGGCAATCTTTGTTAATTCTGTAACAACGATTCTCTGAATCTTAGAAATTGTTCTGGCAAATCTAATATCTTCTTGAGCCAGTGTGGATTTTTCACCAAGTTCTTCTTCATATCCTAAGAATGATTTTGGAACCTTCCAAGCTGCAAACAACTTGTTCTGTAGGTATTCAATATCTTCGATAGCATCTGTATTGGCACCACCTGGGAGCGTTTCAACTCTTGTGCTCTCGTTAGCTCCTCTAGTTGGGAAGAAGTAATCTTCACTGATATTATCAACATTGTAATGGAAGTCAATCTCACCTGTGGTTGAGTTAACCATGGGAGCCTTCTTCATTTTGTTGATAACCTTCTCCATGTATTGATCAACATCATTTGGATTCAAGTTTCCAATATCAATATAGAACATTCGGCGTTCTGGAGCTCTTGTAATTCTATAGATCAACATAGCATCTTCCATCATCTTAAGATTTTTCCAGATCTTTCTTGATTGTTCCAGAATAGATCTTCCATAAGGTAGAAATGCAATGTCAGTTAGTAGTCTAAAGTGTGATATTTCAAATAGCTCAAACTTCTCTTGTTGAGATCCGTTGAGTGTGAAATATGTCATCGTTTGACCTTCTTGAGTCTGTTCTTCAAGTCGTTCCATTTCATATATTGTAAATGGGATGACATTGACAACACCATAATCAGGAGAAACTTCTAGCATTAAGAAGAAATCGCCATATTTGACCATGTTTCTAACCCACGTATGAAGTGAGAAGTCAATGTTCAATACATCATAGAATAGATTATGTAATAGTTCTACTTTGTCTTCATCATCTGATACGATCTTTAAAATATCTCCGTCTTCATTATCGGTCAGAGATTCTTCTGAATAAATGTCCAATACTGAAGAAGCAAGGCCGTCAAGATCCATAAGCTCATAATCAGTATAGCGAGCCATACGATCCATCATTGATGAAGGACGAAAAACATTCAATGCAGAATTAGTAGATTGGTTCACATACATTCCTGAGTGAACCGTATTTTGTCTAATATTTGTTTTAAACGACTGTTTTAGATCTAGATCCTTAACAATGATCTGTTTCTTACCTTTTTTCTTAATAATTGCAGACGATTGAAATAGTCTATTTAATTTTTGAAAAAATTGTTGTTCTTTTGTTAATTCTGACATTTTATGTATTCCTTATTTTCTAAATAAATCTTGTGCATAATTCCACTGTTCACCATCGGGTGTGACTGGCATGCTATATGGGTTTTCAATAAGTTTTTCACGGGTATACAGCCCGGCATGTTTTTGCTCTTTTTTAAATAGCCATTCCAGCTTTTTCTTACTCTGCTCAGTGGATAATGAGATTAATTTAAGTGCATGATCTCTAACCCATAGAGCTATAGACATTGAGATGATTAAATCATCATGATTGCCTTTGCTTGCTTGTGCTTTTCCACGTTCCCAAATGAAAGTTCACATTTCGTTAATTGTGCGAAGCGAATTAATTGTACATGCTTCGCTATTTACATAGTCTTGAAATTTTTGTATGATTAGGGGTCTGGTCTTTGTGTTTGTTGAAAAACCAGGGATGACATCTTTATCATTATCGATAAGATGAAAATTCTTTGGATCGATAAAATCATCTGATCCTCGTTTGGTCCAATATAGATTTTCATATTCATCATCAAGTACGGCTTGAACCGCTGCAAGACCAATTGAGTTATTTTCTATAACTAGGAATGCCTCATTATACATGAGTCCTAGTTTGGATAAGAAGTGTCCAAAGTCTGCTGGATTGATGTGATCTTTAAATTCTGCAACTTGGTTCATTGTATCTAAATCTCAAACGTGAGCAGCGCAATAATCAGAACCACCAGCTGTAGCATTATCGGCCGATATAATATATTGTCCGTTTGGTGAAGGAAATTCTCATACCCAAAGCTTGTTGTTTGGACCTGATTCTTCTAGAGGAACTACTCTTTCGAACTCTTCAAATTCTCCGACTCCCTTGATTCGATCTTCATATTTCTTTATTAGCTCACCATCAATTACAGATTCACCAGATGTGATAAACGAGCAATCATTTTCTTGAGCAGCCGTCTTTTTATCTCCGGCTTCAATATTCTCATTGTCTCTCCAAGCCTGATCTCTATTTGGATGAACATACCAAGGAAGTGTGATTGCTTTAAAATTATTTTCTCCTGTTTCGGCCATTGTAAATGTAGTATGAAACCAATTTCCAACACCATTGGGAGTAGATAGTGCAATACATTTTCCACCTTCAGCTAATGTCATGTGAGCAGCTGTCCAGATAGAATCCATGTTCTTAATGAAAGCAGCTTCATCCAATAGAAGTAATGATAAACCTTCAGAACGTCCAGCTTCATCAGAAGTGGCTGTAGCTTTAGCGAATGATCCATTATCGAGCTCTATTGAATAGTCATTATCTTTGATCAGCTTCCCTCTCATTCATTCAGGGAATTCTTTGATCATAACTTTTACTTTTTTAATTAAGTTGACAGCATTCTCACCCTTATTAGCAATAGCTAAACACTGATAGTCCTGATTAAAAATCATTTCGCAGGCAATATATCCAGCAAGCAATGTAGACAAACCTAGCTGGCGTCCTTTGTTAACAATCAATCTATTTTCATTGATGACATGTACTAGAGTTTCTGTCTGAAAATCATACATTTTAAATGGAATTCTACCTCGCTGAGGATGTCTAATCACACCATAATTTAGAAGACAATACGTGTAATCAACAGCGCACTTGGCTATTTCGTTTTCATAATCAGCTTGTGTTTCTAATTGTGACATTTATTTTTTCCAATTGATCTTAAACTTAAGTGTTGTTAAATCTCTTGATGCATGATCTTTTTCGTCTTTGTATGTAACACTATCAATGTGCTCATTACCATGTAAGTACTTATTAATTGCTTTTTCCATTAGAGGGTATATTTGGTTTGAGTGCTTAAGCTTAAACTTTGATCTAAATTGTTTATCTTTATATATATAGAACTGAATACCATCACGCCCTGACCCTGTTTGCAAGTCTATTTGTAACACATTTGGACCAATGGATCTACCTGAATAAGGTGTCATAGTTCTTTGACCTGCATCACCGAATGCTTTGATCAGAACACTTTTTAAATCTGTGTTAATCTTATATATAATATCTACTTTCTGTTCATTTGATAGCTTTGCTTCGTTTAAAGCAGCATCTATCATTTCTTTCAGCATTGATTTCTTAATTTTTAATTTCATGGCTTTTCCTTAGCTTTTTGCATTCCTTTCGGTGTTATCATGAATATGACATAGGAAACAATGTCCCTCTCTCATATATGCTTTCTTATCATCTCCAGATTTGATTGGTAACTTGCACTTAGGACAAAACATTGGAATGACATATGTTGTAGTAGGCTTTCCAATTTCTTCTATACCTTTTTCAGTTCTTCGATACCAGGAGTCACCTGCGATATAAAATTCTTTTCCTACTGGGTAGCTTCCCCAGAATTTGTTTTTATAGCTGGTTTGATATACTTTTACTCGATCATTGTCAGCGTTCAGCTTCTTGATGATCTTCATGCTGGTTGAATCTTGTTTTTTAGCCATAGCTGCCTCTTATTTTATAGGATAGTGCATGTATTGCATGCCTTTAGTATATTTGTCAAATAGTTTTCTAGCTTCTTTTGCTCCACCAGCATCATGAATCTTTTGCAATGTCTTTTTGATCTCTTCCCACTCCTGTTTTCCAGAATCATAATATCTTTTGTCATCTGAAAAACCATAGAACCAGTCATGCTTCTTGAATTGCTTCTCTAATTCTTTCATTAGTGAATCACTATCAGATTCGATTATTAATTGCTTTAATTTCATCATGTTTTCCCTATTTTATGTACTTTTTTAGCACATCTCTTACTGAAAAAGGCCCTATTACCGAGGTGCCGTCGTTTATAAATATAATGTCACTACGAAATTTACCCATATCAATTCCAGGGCAATCAGGTTTAGCTGGTTCCGATTCATAATGTCCAAGAACGTTATCAAGCGGTACATCAAACTTGACCATAAGCTCCTTGATCAGTGTCCCTAATGTTATCAGCATTTCAATTCTATAAGGTTTGTTCTTGTGGATTAAACAGATTCCAACCGATTTTGAATTCTTGCCATATACGTGTGCACCTATTTCACCATCTTCAAGTTCTTTATCTAGGTCAAGCGGTCTTCCGTATTCAATATTGCCAACGGCAGCTTCTAAACATCTATTATTTCTAAGATCATCATATGTAGGAATGCCATTTCCAATAACAAAGTGATAGCCGATTCCTGATCAACCATTTGCTTTATGTCATTTGTTTATTTCTCTCATCGTACCTCATTCTGAGTCCGAATGGTGCACGTAAATATATTCTATTTTTCTCATAGTTCTTCCCTTATCACTTGCTTATTATTTTTCCAACCCTTGTTCAATCAGCCTTATTTTTTCAATTTGGAGGAAAGTCTTTATCTCTGGCTACAGCTGGAAAGTTTAGAGCAGGCTCATATTCATCATAAAATATTCTTTTAAAAGTTTTCTTGTGATGATCCGTCTTCATTCCGATTTGACGAAGCATTCCATTAAAGTGAACGAACCAATTGAACCGCTGAATAAAATTTGCAGGTGATGCTGCCAGCTGTTCTTTCGAAAAGGCATCTTTGGTCCATGTGGCAATATGTTTTTTATACCGTTGTCACTTTTTATTATCAATTCCCATGTATGCTAGTTTTTTAAGAAGAGTCTTCTTGTCAAAATGCTGCAGATAGTTTGGCGCATTGAATAGCGTAATCATTGCATCATCATAGTTTCCTTTTCCAATTCCATATCCTAGATTGACCAATACGGCCTCATGTTCTGTGGGATATTTATCATGATTTCTTTGATAATAGTCCTGATAGCTTCCAAAGTATTTACCACTTTCTTTTTCGGACATCCAAGCTTTAAATTTTTCTTCCTCATGAAACTTCATCGACTTGTTGTAATATTGACTAACATGTGTAACCTCATGCGCAATTACTCCAAGTGCAGAATCTAGAAATTGTTCTTTTTGAGTATTTATGTGAATAATGAAATAATGATCTTCACGTTTTCTCATCCGGCTGGCCTTCTTGCCCTTAGGACCTATGTCGATATCAATTTTTAATCTCTGCCTTCCATATCCCTGAGCATATCCAGGAGGAAGAGGTATTGAAAATCCAATTCGACCTTTGGGTCAAATCTTATAGATTTTCTGTTCCATCTTACCCATATATTTATCAAGAAGTCCGTCGAAATTTGAAACTTTTTCGTTTAAGACCATTAGCTCTTTAAGTTTCATGCTTATTCCCTTATCACTTTTTTACGATCTTTTCAACTTTATCAAACTTAGCTTTCATCTTTTTATCTTCTCATGGAAAATCCTTCCATATTACTTCATATGCTTTTTTAATTCAATGTCTCAGCTTGGTCGTCTTTATTCCCATTTGAGAAAATAGAGTATTGAGATCTTGATACCATCTAAAGCGATTTAGAAATGTGTCGGGATTGGCAGTAACCATGGGTCTATAGTCTCATGTGTCTAAAGCCCATTTTTCTATCTCTTTTTTCAGCGATTGAACTTGCTTATTTGTTACACCAAGATATGCAAGCTTTTTCAACATTGCTTTATAGCTAAAAACTTTAATATATGTAGGAGAATTTAATATTTTATACATCGCATCAGTTATTTCGTTTCTAGATAGAAGATATCCAACATGAACTAATACAGCCTCATGTTCTGTAGGATATTTGTCATGATTTCTGCGGTAGTAGTCGCGATATATTTTGAATGAATTTGCACTCATTAGTTGATCTTGAAATTCTTGTCATTTATCTGTCTTTGTACGATCCATAAATTTGTTGTAATACTGACTGACGTGTGTTATTTCGTGAGCAATTATGCCCATAGCATTTGCTGCACTACCAGCATGATTAGTGTTGATGTGAATAACATATTTGTTATTACCCTTGGGGCTCACTCTAGATGCTTTCTTACCTTTGTAACCAATATCTACATAGACTGTTAGATTGTTGCTTTTATCGTCTGTTCAAAGCTCTTTAGGTAGAGGCATCGTAAATCCCATCCGACCTTCTGGTCAAATACGACCTATCTTCGACTCGATCTTCTCCATATATTTTTGCAACAATCCATCAAGGTTTGAGACTTTTTCGTTTAATGCCGTCAGCTTTTCTAGTTTCATATTACTTCCTAATATTGCCACTTTCCATTTTTCTTAAATAAGACGATGTCATAGTTATTTTTGGGTCCAACTACTGCGAGTTTAGATACGTGAAAATGTTTTTCAAATTCATCTGGTGTTCCCACTGGTCCAAAAGCATCTCGCCTAAATTCAATCGGTGGATTCTTTGGATTTTTATCGACGATTCGCTTGAAGTCCTCCAAGGTCTTTGCTTTTGTATAAGATACGGCATACACTTTCATTGATTTTTCTTCATTTAATAGAGTCTTCAGTTTCATTTTATTTTCCTATTGCTTTTTTAGCGATCTTCAATGCTTCACGCTTTGTTATTTTTGGATTTGAAAACCATGCATCTTTAACTGCAACTAGAGCAATCCCAACATCAGGACCACCTTTGATATTAAATGCTCTCATAATATCATCACCGTTAATTGGCAGTGTAATATCTTTGGTTGCACCCAATTTCTTCAGTCGTTTGTCAATAGCAGTAACCTGATCTGGCATGTTATAATCTGTAGCATGTGATCTATTATCACTATCAATAAGATCCATTGTGGCTTCTAGGTGATCACCAAGATCAGTTTTAAATTTTCTCAATGCCTTATCACTTGCCAGCTCACCATCTTTTCCAAATGCCTTTGTTCTCATGTGATTTGAGATTGCAGCAACAACAGCTGTAATAATGTGATTTGGATATTTCAATTTAATCAAGATCTTCTTAGTCAAATATGCACTAATCTTCTCATGCTTATAGAAATGAATCTCACTATTCACAAGTGTTCTTGTTTTTGCCTTCCCAATATCATGGAACATTGCAGCCAGTCTATTAACTACATCCGGCTTCACACCCTTTACAACTCTGAGTGTATGTTTCATAGCATCAACATCGTGATACTTATTCTGCTTCAACCCAATTAGCTTATCAAGCTCTGGTGCAATTTGCTTATTTAATCCGGTCATCTGGAGAAGCCTTATTGCTTTATCTGGATGTGAAGTAATCAGCATTTTATCCAATTCTGATCTGATCCTCTCATATGAAATCGTCGAGAGCTTTTTAGAATTTCTTTTCAATGCCTTAATCATAAATAAAGGTAGCTTCCAATTATACTTGACTGTAAATCGTATTGCACGCAACATTCTTAATGGATCTTCATTAAATATAATATTTGGGTCAATAGCTGTCCGAATGATACCAGATTCTAAATCTCTCTTACCCATTCCTGTTAAATCTAAGATCTCACCTGTTGTTAAATCTTTAAGTAAGCTATTAACAGTGAAATCTCTTCTCTTCACATCATCTTCAATGGTCCCAGGTGAAACATTTGGCTTTCTATTTCCGTCCTCATACTGCTCCTTACGAGTCATAACAGCTTCGATTTCAATCTCGGAAAGATCTATTCCTTTATACATAATTCCAGTAAGACGGAACTGAGATGTTCCAAATTTAGGGTACAATATTGGATTAGAACCGCTCCGATAAATTCCTAGCTTCTTGGTAATCCATTTGGCGAACTTTACACCACCCTTATCTGAAGCAACTACAATATCAATATCCTTAGGATCTCTCCCCAGTAATTCATCACGAACATAGCCTCCAGCAATATATACTTTGCCCTTCCATGGTGATTTCTTGACCATGTCTGAAAGGAATGACTCGGCAGCCTTCTCTACTTTTCCCTCATATAACATTTGTTCCATCATGTATGACTCCGAAAACTTGTTTTTTGTCTTCATGGCCTTTTGCTGTGCGATTGGTAGCTTCGACCCATATTTTTTATTCCGCCCTTTAATATAATTCTTTTTCCGGTCTTTGTTACCTTTTTTTTCAAGTGGAGACATAAGATGCTGCATCTTTGCTTTGATATTTACGGCAACAGGACCACCTTTCCATAGCTTGAGCGGCATAACAGCATGGTCATCTTTATAGTATGCTTGATCTCCATATTCTTTTTTGATAAATCCCTTTTCATCATATATGTCAACTAGCCAATTGTCTGTAACTTTAAATTTATGTATTCGCATCAGTTCTTTATTCAGCATTTTCATGAACTTGTCAAAATGCCCACCTGATTTCTTGGGCATATCTCAAAATGAGATCACTTTAACATTCTTTCATACGCGACCATCTCATCTATATGGTCCATCAAGGTCTAGTCTTCCATGAGAAACTCCACCATCCTTACTCACAACAAGCTTTTTCTCTCTTATTTTATATACAAATGGGAATGCTTCACGAGACAAATATGAGATTGTCTTACCGTTTGGGAGATTAACCGCATCAGGAGATTCATTTATGTGCTCTGAAAATTTGTATTTTGTAGCCATAGCCCTTTGCTTTGCAGTTACATGTCCCTTCTTAGCCCTAGCTTTATCAAGTGTTGCTAATTTTTTACGGACATCTCCCATGTTTTTAACCAATGGTGATAATAGATGAGCCTTGCCTCTATCAGATTCTGATCTTTTTACACTACCAGCAAATTTTGTTATTGGTATGATTGCACTAGTATAGTCTTTTTGAAGAAAATCCTGATCTCAGTCATATTTATAACCTTTTGCATCTCCAATAAATCCTCTTTTCCATTTACCAGATTTATCTTTTACCACTTCAATGCTTCACGTCTTTGGATCAATTCTAATGCTTTCGTCATTTGCCTTAAATGCCACATTCAGCTCTTTTATCAATTTATCAAGTTGGCTAGATGTTGGATATTCTCAAAAACTCATTACTCTATATTTGGGCCAAAGTCGTCCTGCAAAATTCCAATCTGGTCTATCTTGAACAGCATCCGGCTGTCGATCTGTATTTTTATTAAACATATTATTGGCATGAGTTACATTCATTATGCCAACATACGCCATTCCTTTATATCACCCAAACGGATAGCCACCGTGATTAAATTGTAACCTGTGATCGGCTTCAATATCTATTGCATCTGGCGATTCTTTTAGAACACTTTCGCTAAATTTATATTTTGTAGACATAGCCTTTCCTTTAGCATCTAGTCTGCCTTTTTTCGCACGAGCCTTATTAATCTTTGCAAGCTTTGATTTGTCATTCTTCTTATCGAGAGGTGATTGCATATGAGCAAGTCGAGCAGCCTTGTCCATTTTGGGCGGCTTACCTGTATAGTACTTAATTGGAACAAGAACGTCAATCCAATATTTTCCAGATGGGCTCTTATCACCTTTTGCATAGGGTATGACATCTGGGTGCTCCATCAATCACCTGTGAGATGATTCAACATACCAATCGCCGGTAATTTTTACTCCAGATTCTTTTCCAAATTTATTTAACTTTTTGATTCAGCTCTTCAAAGCGCTTTGTGTAGGAGGAGTTCAAAATGAGATCACTTTGGTCTTCTTCCAAATGCGACCCGAAAAGTGATCTCAATCTGGATTAAAATTGCCATCCTTTGTAATCCCTGCTTTAGCTTTCACATCTGGGATCATATCATAATGGCCTTTCCCTGGTTGACTAAAATATATAATGCCTTTATATTCAACAAATGAGTATGCATCGCGATCATGATATTCAATCGTTCTCTTACCAATTTTAATATGATCTGGTGATTCTAATAATTGTTTAAGCTTCATTATTCAGCGCCTCTTAATGATTTTAATCTAACTCATTGGTGATTGGTAATAGCAAGCTCACACTTTAATTTTCCACCCACTCTAATAACTTCATTTTCTTTATTGTTACCAATATATGCTGCAACAAAGTTCAAAAATTTATGATTAAATAACAGTTGCGAATCTGGAATTTTTGCCACTAAAACTGAAATGCCAAATTTGCGAGCTACTTGATACGTGGGCGTTCAGCTTTGGATCTTATATGTCGGCTTATAGATATAAGGAATACTCATAATGGGATTAGGCTCTGAATTGAATGGGACGGCATTTTCTAAATCTTTGATTGTGATGGATTTCATATTCAAATTGTGAACTCCTCGATATAGCTCCTTATTTCCTTTGTATATCAATTCCTTAGGGAAATCCTTTTTCATTTTCATTAATTCTTTAACAGCACTCTCAAATTCAGGATCCTTTTGAGTCCGATTAAATGTTCCTCTAACGAAACGCTTTAATAGCTCAAAATATCGAGCCTCTTCTTTTGTGTCCGGTTCTTTATTTCCCTTATGATAGTCACGAAGAGCATTGAATAATAGATCTCCAAATTCTGCTTCTTCTAATAATGTTTTAAGTTTCATTATAGTCGCTCCATGTTGGAACTCTGTTCAAGGGTATTAATAGAGTGCATCTCATTTTTCCACCAAATCGAACAACTTCATGCTCTTCACTTCCCAGTACTGTTCTCGAAATTGCACTCATAAAATCAGGATTAAATAAAAGTTCTTTCTTTGGTATTTTCGTTGACATTAATATAGCACCAGCATGATTGGTTGCAAAATCATCAGCAATAGAAACACTTGTTGTTCAACTTTGCACAGCAGAATGAGGCTGATATGTTATAGGAACTGAAAATACTGTTTGGCCTTCTATTTTAATCTTCTTCCCTTTTTCTAGAGCCTTTAATGTTACGTTTCTTTTGATGTCATATATTTCTCATTTTAAACCTCTATATAGCGGCTTGGATCCCTTATACTTTAATTCATGAGGATAGTCGCTTTTCATGTTCATTAATACTTTAACGGCTTGAACCATTTTTGTACTAGTGTGCATTCCATCAGAACCACCTTCAATAAAATATTCTAATGCTTCTCAAAATTTCTTTTCTAATGGAGTATCTGGCTCTTCTATATGATTTCATCATTGCTTGACTCTGTTAAAAAGAGATTCGCCAAACTCGCCATCTTCTAATAATAATTTAAGTTTCATATTCGCCTACCTGTTTGAATTATCCATTCATCCTTTTATTTCTTTCCATGCTCACGGAGATATTAGCATTTTACATTTCATAGGACCTCCCACTCTCAAAACTTCATCTTCAACATCTCCCAATATTACTTTAGTGATCTGATTTATGAATTTTGTATTGAACAGCAACTGAGACTTGGGTATTTTTGCTTCAAGTATTGTTCCTTCAGCAAATAATTGAGCAGTGTGTATGTCTGTCGTCCAGCTCTGTACCTTTGAACGGGGTTTGTAATTATAATCAATTTCAACATACTGATTATAGCCTATCTTTCTCACCTTGCCATTCTTTAAGACCTTAATAGGAACATTCATATAAATGTCTTCAGCAGGATATTTCAATCCTCTCCATAAAGGTCCACTTCCTTTAAAGATAAGCTCCTTGGGATAGTCTTTCTTTGCTTTCATCAGAGAATCTATTGCATATTTGAAATCGCCGGTTATGGAAGTTCCTTCTCACTCTCCCTCGATAAATAGTTCAATTGCTCTCCAAAACATAGCTTCCATTGGAGTATCAGGCTCGCGACCTTTGTGCCAGCCAATTACTTTATCGAATAAAATAGATCCATAATCTCCATCTTCTAATAATGATTTAAGTTTCATTATGTACTATTCCTCTTGATAAAGTCATATACGTCTTTTGTTAAAAATACTGTTGTTTTTATTGAACCTCCTATGCGAATTGTTTCTCACTCTTTTTCACCTAAGACCAAATTAGAAATGTCATTCATAAATTCTGGATTGAATAACAGGTCTATACTGGGTACTTTGGCTGAAACTATGGCATTGCCAAAATTTCTTGCCGTTTCTCAATCTGAAGTTCAGCTTTGAATCTTTGAATGTGGTTTATAATAAAGGGGCAAAGTATATCATGTCTTACCCATCACTGTCGATCTTGAAAAATCTTTAAGGTGCTTTTTTCCAAGATTAATAAGTCGTCTATCACTTAATTGAACCCCACGATATAAAGGATTTGATCTTTTTACTCTAAGCTCCTTTGGAAAGTCGCTTTTCATTCTTAAAAGAGTATAAACTGCATCTAAGAATCCTGGCTCTGTTTTTGTTTCCATTGAACTGCCTTTTAGAAACTTTGTTAGAGCTATTCAAAACTTTCTTTCTTTTGGTGTATCTGGCTCTTTTTCACCGCGTCACCATTTTTCAACATCTTGAAATAATATGTTTCCAAATTCTCCATCTTCTAATAATAGTTTAAGTTTCATTATAGTACCTATCTAATAAAGTTCTTGAATTTTAGATTCTGTAGGCCTTTGTAAGCTGGTCCTCTGCCACTAATATAATTTGTTGCTTTTTCAATTGGTTTGACATGATAGCGAACTAGCTTTCCAGTATTGTCTCCTCCACCCAAACCTTTGACTTGGCGATCGGCTGATGTTACATCTTTAAATAAACGTGGCTTTGCATTTGATGGTCATAGAGTTTGAGTTGTATTACTTATGTCCCCTATGATAACCCAACCTTGCGATTGACTCTCATCAATATCTTCTGAAAATTTATTCTTAGTCTTCATTGCTTTTTGTTGAGCAATCGACATTTTATCTGTATATTTCTTTTTCATCAGTCCCTTCCAATAGTTCTTAAGCTTTTCTGGATCTCTTTTTCTAATCAAGGGAGATATCATATGAGATTTCCCTTTTTCGGCAGAAGATCGTTTTGCACTTCCATTAAATAGTGCTAAAGGAATGATCACGGTCTTTCTTCCTCAATGAAGAAATTCTTCATCTTTTCAGGCCTTCATTGGATTAACCTTTCCTGCCCACTTGCCATCTTTATCAGCAACAACTTCTATGTTCCATGAGTTCATGTCAATTTCAACATCTTCTCAGCGGTTGTCAAATGCTTTATTCAATTGTTTTATTAATCCTTTTAATTTTGATGGAGAAGGATAGGTTCAAAACGTAATAACTTTAGCTCTTTTTCATAGTCGTCCAGGGTAGTCAAAGTCACTTCTGGATCAAGCTGAATTTCCTTCATTGTCATTAATTTCTCCGTGAACTTCTCCGGGACCGCTTACAAAAGCATCTCGTTTTTGCCATCCAAATGCATACGCATCATCATCGGTAAATCTTAGAGAATGTTTGTTGCCATCTGGATAGGTCATCATCAGGTCATCAGGATTTTCTGTTATTGTTGATTCAGAAAATCTATGCTTTGTCATAATTGCCTTTTGTTGAGCAACAGTCATCCCCGGCTTAAATAATTTCTTTTCACGAGCCTTGATCATATCTGATCTTTCTTTCTTATTCTCAGGGCTCAACTTCTTTAATAGAGGAGATAGCATGTGAGTCTTACCCTTGTCAGATTTAGTTCTTTTTTCGCTATAAGCAAATTTACCAATAGGTATAAGAACACTATGCCCTTCAAGTCATGCAACATCCCAAATCATTTCACCTGCAATGTTTTTAATTCACTGGCCGTCTTTGTCTGCAACAATTTCAATCAACCATTTATTATCAATTTTTCAACCATAGCCCATTTTCTTTGACAATTTATTTAGCTCGGCAATCATTTTTTTAAGCTCTTGCTTTGAAGGATAGTCTCAAAAAGATATTACATGACCTCAGCCTCAAAGTCTTCCTGAATATTTATATCCTCCTCGACCAATGCCAAGCGGTTTCATTGCTATATGATGTCCCTTTTCTTTCGACAAATATAGTGTCCCTCTAAACATTCCAAATGCATGAGTTCCAGATTCATCTCAATTTAGCTCATGCCCATCTACGTGATCAGGGCTTTCTAGCATTTCATCTTCATAAATATTCGGTCTTGGCTCAATCTTAAACGTAACGCCTTTTCTACCATTGATAATAGGAAGTCCCATCTCGTCATATTCAATTGTCTTTACAACGATTTTCTTATTCTTAAATTTGCCGACCTTGATTGTGTCTCCAATTTCAACGTCAATGACAATTTTTTCCTTTAGTAGATCTCTAAGTTTCATTTGATTTCCTAATAGTTTTCTGGATTTGCGGCATGCACCTCAATATCTTCTTCTTGCATTCTTGCCAAAAAGTCATCAGCATCTCTCTCTTTTTTGAATATGATATAATTTGATGCTCCCATTTTATATTTTACATGACGTGAAAATTCATCTCTCAAAATCTCAAGACCCTGTCTAGCATCTCTGAGCGATAGTTCGACACCGACACCTTTTGACTCATTCATTAATTGTTTCAGTTTCATTATAGTTTCCTAGTTATATTCTAATGTAATTGTAAATGCACCAGATCCATTACCAGCTGTTGCTGTATAAACTCCAGTTGGCTGACTTGACAGCATTCCTAGATTTCCACCTACCCACAATTTATATCCACTAGCACCTAATGTTACATCGGCTCCATTAAGAACTTCAGCTGAAGATGCTTGTGTAGTTTCATGCCCATAGACAGAAGGTGTATATGTGATGGTATTTGTCTCATCACCAAGAGTTACAGTTGCATCGTAAGACACATTCACTCCAACTCCATTAGAACCTCCCATAGTAAATTCTCCAATTGTATAACTCTGTCCGATATCTGTATGAGTTACATCTTTTGGATCCATTACTGGACTTGATGTGGCAGATAGTGCACCAAAATTAATTGCAACATCATTTACTAATGTTAGTTCAGATTGAACTGTTGCAGTTACTTCAGCACTTGCTTGTGTTTGGCTATATGATGGTATTGCGAGTGCAAGTAATAACAATAGTCCAATTATTCATTTCTTCATTTTTTATCCTTTTTTATGTTCGATTGTAACATAAACACGCTCAAGATCAAAGCCAATTTCAGAATATAGACCTAGCTTCTTATCAATAAGCTTGATCATTCTTTTTGCTTCTTTTATGTCTTTTTCTCCTGGCTTGCGTGTTCCTTCATTTCCGTGTTTGCTTGTCATAAAATCAATAGCATTACTTACTGTATCACTATATTCAAACCACGAATTCTTTTTCATAAATGCTTTCACATCCCTTGGATCCATAGGTGGACCCATGCTTGCTTCAACCATTAGTGATTTAAGTTTCATCTATTTCATCTTCTTTATCTGTGCATTTAGAGAATTTTTAATAATCTTCAAAACAACTTTTCTCTGCTTTTTATCCAATCTATCTAATTCATCCTCTAGTCCTCTGCCGATCTTTATAACGAATTCATCAATACCAGAGAATGTCCAGTTGTGATCAAAACCAGAAAAATCTACACCATCAATAACATATGTAGGAAATCTAATCTCTTTATCAACCTTGACCTGAAAATCATGAACATCTTTAGCCGTCGTGCTTGCAGTTGTTTTTAAAATTGAAAGTTTAGTCTCGCGATCCAGACGCTTTATAAATTCGTCAGTCGTCTCGTTGCTATTATCTTCTGCTAGCTGTTTCAGTTTCATTTCTGTCTCCTAGTTGAAGTAGTATTTACCACCCAATATTAATTTTGAATTAGAGTCGAAACCGATATCTACTCCAAACTTGTTATATCCTATTGATGTTTCTAGTCCAATCACGTCTCCTCCGACATATGCGCCTAGACCAAATCGTATCTTCTCGCTCCATTTTCTATCATATGGAACTATCTTTGGAGTCGTTTGCATTACGTGGACGTTTGGCATCTTACTATCAATATAGACTTGATATGAGCCATCCTTGTTTTCTGTGAGAGTTGTTTCAGTCTGAATTGTTGCAACTATTTTATCAAATGAGATTTTAAATGGATCATTAATCATGAACCAGCCTTTCAATTGATATGCTTTTTCAACAACATCAAATGTTCTAGTCCCTACTGAATCATCATCAATGATAATTATACCACCGTCACCAGTGTCTATATTTTTTAGACTATCTTGAAGTCCAGCTATTGTATTTACCTGGGATAGAATGGTAGCTTTCTGCTTTTTGATTTGCTTATTTATATTGTCATTTTCAGATGAAAGCTGATCCACCTGCAATGCAAGTTGCTTAATTGCAGTAGAGTCAACAACCTCAATAACATGCTCAATAGCTGCCTGATTTTGCCAATGAGTTATTTGATCGTTGAGGTTATCAACTCTATTGTTTCCAGACCATACTGATAATAATAGCATCAGTGTCATGAACCCAAATAGAATGCTTAAAATTTTGTTTTTCATGGTATCTCCTTATTAAATTCACCACAGATATATATTAATAAATATAAATACACCAAATTAAAGACTAAAAAGCCTCCCGTAGGAGGCAAATTAGTAGTTAGATGGAACTTTTCTTACTTAAGTGTTACTCCGTGATCTCTAAGGACCGGCTCAGGGTCTCCAGCGAAGGCTGTATTGATGGCACGCCGTGTAAACTTATATTGACCACCATCTTTAGCTTCAGCGAGGAAAGGATATTTGCGATTGCGAGGCTTTAGGCCTGTGAGAGTAAAGGTTTGACCATGTTCCGTGAAAGTCTGACCGAGCCATTCTTGTTTGGCTCCATACATTCCAGCCAGTCGTTCAAAATCAAGGACAGCAGGGGATTTTCCACTGGGATCAGTTCCTACCAGTCGGATATGTATCTTCATATCAGCTTCACCATAGCTACCTGAAATCTTTTCAGCTTCCATGCCATACTTTTCTGCTATAGCCTTGACCGCATCAGCGGCCTCTTTGTGAATTCTATTTGCGAGTGATTTGTTCATGTGAATCTCCTTTTGTTGTTACCATAATATACTATGGACAGCGTTGGATGAAACAGTTATTTTAAATCTTGGTCATTTCTTTCTTGTCGTTCAGCTTTGATTTCAGCAACCAATTCATCTTCAATTTCTTGAGTTGATTTATCAATCAGGCCAGAGCGTTTGATCTTACATGCTTCTTCATATGTATCGAACATACGTTTTTCAAGATCTGGGTAGCATCTGGATATGAAAACCGAATCACCACCATCATGATCTCCAACACGGATTGTGACTGGCCGGCAGTTTACGCGATCTCCAATTACCTTGACCCATGCCCAGTCACGTTCGTCAGCTTCATATATTCCCAATTGATTCTGGATTCTGGAATTTCCACCCAAACGTCTGGTAGGGATCCACTTGCGGCTTTTAGTAATTTCATCAGTTAGTGGATCGGTAAGATCACAACACCATTTCATTTCATCGCTGAAAGTGTATTCATTATATACACTGACCATCTTTGCTTTCAGACGTTGGCCCTTGTAGTATAATCCTCTAAAGATTGAAGTTCCGCCTTGTCTTAGGATAGATGCTTTCAAATGCATTTCACTGGCAGTAATTCCAGCTGCCCATTGAGATAAGAATCCATCAGTATCACATCTCTGAAATGATTCTTCCTTATCTCTGAGTCTCTTATCGCCATGTTCAACCAGACGTTTAGCTTCAGCTAATTGTTCTTCTGAAGCGATTCCAGTTGGAGTTGGAGTAGTGGTTTCTCTTAAATTTGGGTACATGTCTAGCTCCTTTGTTGTTACCATAATATACTACTGACAGCACCAAATGAAACAATTGTTTACACTAAAAGCCCTAGAAGTTAACTAGGACTTATTCGTAACATATCTCTTAACCGATTCCAACGGCTCCTTCTCCCTTACGGAAGTTGTACTGACATTATACTAGACAGAGATTTTATGCTGCATCATACTCATCCCACCAAGCAATATCTTCTGGTGGATCATAAAAGTCATCATCCCAATCATAATAATGATTCTCGTATTCCCAACGCCATAATTCTAAATCTCTTAATTGGTCTTGGAAATCTGTTTCTGATTTTTGTTCTTGAAGGGTTACGATTTTGTAAACATGTCTTAATTCTGAAGAACTCATATTTGATCTCCTAATTTAAAAGCAGGGGTGGCAGGAATCGAACCCGCATACTAGGTTTGGAAGCCAGCAGGAGCGGTTTTGAAGACCGATTGTCAGCCAATTGACACCTCACCCCTGTAGTTGTGATTTCTACTTAATCACTGGAGTATTTGTCGTCTTCATCTTCTTCTTCGAACGATTTTCACTGATCGTCGTGTTCTTTGTCATCGAATGTTTTATACAAAGCAAAGAAAGCATCTGCCATTTCATCGCATGGATCAAGCATTTGGCTTTCGCCTGTTTCAAGATTCATCCAGTTTGGAGTCCATATAACAGATTTGTTACGGCCAACAAATGGATCCACCCATACAATCACGTCAGGATTACTATTACTTATTTGTTCGACAACTTCGTCAATACTTAAGCCATCCATTTCAATCATATCTTATTCCTTTTGTTCTATTAAATTATTTGGTTACAAAATTAAATATGCACCCAAACAGAGTAATGACACTTTCTTTCAATAAAAAAGGCCACATTATCAAAATATGGCCTTGTTCAAATACTTATGTATTGTTGTCTTACTCTGTTTCGGAAACTCCACCAGCTGGTGCTTCTTCTTGCTGAGCTTGCTGTGACTTAACAATGCTGTCGAAGAGAATGGCACATTTTGTTAATGTGGCTTGTATTCCCTGTCACCTAGTTACTTCAGCACTCGCTACTTGTAATGATCCAAGGATCTC
>Ga0257118_1000663_pt1 | contig 28138 bp, 38 predicted proteins | sample SI112_150mmetaG_FD_190156 | JGI IMG/M metagenome (GOLD analysis project Ga0257118, IMG submission 190156) | Marine microbial communities from Saanich Inlet, British Columbia, Canada - SI112_150m | ecosystem: Environmental > Aquatic > Marine > Inlet | place: Canada: British Columbia | collected...
AGTGACTGTAAAGAACACTGCGACCCTATAAATGAAGAGGAGGAATCATGAGCCAAGACCAAAGACTATTAGATTATCTTAGAGATAATAAACAGATTGACCCACTTACATCATGGAAGGAGTTAGGTATTTACAGACTATCTTCTTGTGTCCACAGACTGCGTAAGCAAGGTTGGGATATAAATACAGGACGTAAGGCAATTATTAACTCGCATGGAGAGTCATGTGTTGTTGCCCTATATAAGTTGAGAACGTCATGAGTGACTTAATTAAAATGGTTGATATTTTCTCAAACGAATCCATGAGACCGCCAATGATTTCAATTTCCGAGTTGTGGGGCAAAAAAAGAATAGAGTTGTTACATTGGCAACATGATAGTAATTTAAGAAATCAAGATATTGTTGGAGATGATATAGGCATATCTTTTTGGTTTGAGTTAGATGGTAGTTTTGTAGATATTGAAGCTACTAATAATTTTAACCCGATTTATGTTTATAACAACCTAAGCAAAATGAAAGAAGAGGGGAAGATATGATTTTTGAAATATTAGTAGGCTTGATGATATTGTTCCAAGCATGGGTTTGGTATATGATTTTAGGAGATGAAGAATAATGGCAAGTGACTTAAAAAATATGCTGATGGTTCTTACTAGCGCAAACAGTAAGCTTACCGTTTCACGTCGTGGTTTTCGTAGAGTTGTAGTATTAGAAGGCCACGTTGGTAGAAATGATAAATTAATTAAATCATGTAAGGCGGTGTTTAACTTTGAAGAGGACACTGATAAATTTATAGGTATGGGTTTAGAGGTTGAACTTGAATCTGATGAACCAAAAAATAAAATTAAAGATATTGCTAAACAATTAAAGGGAGAATGAATATGGGCGCAATAACCGAGCCGTGGCAGATAGCACTTTACAGAATGAAGGCGCTAACTAAGGCATTAGAACTAGAAACAAAAGGGCTAAAGAGAAGAGGCAAATCAGCATACTCAATAGCAAAAGAGCAATACAGCCTAACAGGAAACAAGATGACAGTATTAGAAAAACTAAACGCCTTATACGAGGCTGAATTGGAGATGTGGAAATGAATCAAGAACAAAGACTAATGGAATACTTAACAGATAACATGGGAATTGACCCTTTAACAGCATGGAAGGAGTTGGGAATATACAGACTGTCTGCTGTTGTTCATAGACTTAGAATGGAGGGCTTTAATATTATTACAGAGCGTAAAGATGTTAAGAACCGTTTCGGTGAGAATAGCAATGTTGCTTTTTACAAATGGAGGATTGTATGTTAAATGAATTACAAAAGCCGTTATCGGCAAAGCAGATAGACTTTCGTGTACAGTCAATCAACAAGGGTCAGTATGTAACAATTCTCGCGTATAAAGATGCTAGAGTTGATATGGAAAGACTGGATGAAGTAGTTGGAGCGTTGAATTGGAAGCGTGAACATTCAAGAGATAACCATAACTGCACAGTGTCGCTTTATAACAAAGAGATTCAAGAATGGATTAGCAAGGAGGACACAGGTACTGAGTCACAAGCTGAAGCACAAAAAGGACTAGCAAGTGATTCTTTCAAGCGTGCTTGTTTCAACTGGGGTATTGGTCGTGAGCTATATGATTACCCGTTAATTCAATTTAAGTTGAAAGATTCTGAAGTAACAAAAAATGGAGATAAGTTTCGACCGTCATGGGGCTTTAATTTAAAAGAGTGGAGCTGGTATACAGAGTTCAAAGATAACAAGCTCACATTTATAGCTTGTAAGGATGTTAAAGGAGTTGTACGTTGGAAATGGGGAGAAATGAAGGATAAGAAATTTTTAAAAAAACCGACAAAAACTGAAAAGAAACAGTATAATGAAACTCCGACACAAAAGAGAAATAGTGAGATAAACGAAAAGTTTGAAGAGCTTGAAGAAGCTAAGAAAGCCTCAGATAAAGAGTCAGCTGATGCAATATGGGATTGGGCTGAACTTCACGGACATACTCAAGTGTTAGATAGATATATATCTTTGTTCGGAGATGTAAGACAGAATTTTTAAATTAGTGAGGTTGACTACCTTCCATTAGTCGGTGGCGTTATCTACAACTCTCCTCAGAGCATCGTATCTCCCGTCATCGTTAGGTTCAGAAGAATAGTCCGATTTGTTACCGTAAGTAACTCTAAATTCAAGACTAAATAAAAGGAGAAAAAATGTCAGAATACGATAATACAAATACAGCGATAGCATTCGTTGACCAAGGTTTATTTTGTGCGGAAGGAGTGAAAGCAAAAGGTAGAGCGCCAATACTAACAGTTAAAGTTAATGTAGATGGCGTAGAAAAGGAAATAGGATTGTGGTTTGCTACTGATAAGGAAACGGGTAAGTATCGTTTAACTAAGAATGGTAGTAAGATGTTGACAGGTCAAGTTAAAGCCCCATATCAGACAGATAGTCAGCCTAGCCAAACAACCACACCCGTAGCTAATGTTAATGCCCCACAGGATGGATTTGACGATGAGATTCCGTTCTAGTAAATAAAAATAAATGTTAAATCGCTTGACAGTTACGACTTTATAACGTATAGTGAACACTATGAAGTTAAAAAATTATCTTCATTTTGAACTGAGCCACGATGGTTCGGTGTTCTTTAAAAACCAAATAAAGGAGTACGATATGGAAAAGATTTCGTTTAAGGAAAACGATGGCGGTAGAGATACTGCAGGATATAAGGGCTATACTGGAGATTGCGTAACAAGAGCAATAGCGATAGCAACTAAAACGCCATACCAAGATGTATATGATTCATTATACGAATTAGGTAGAAATTGGGAAGGTCGAAGTAAGATAGCTAAAGCAATTCGGAAAAGCCCATCACCTCGTAACGGATGTCATGTTCCTGTTGCTGAAAAATACCTAGAAACATTAGGTTGGGTCAAAGTTAAAAACAAACTGAGACTAGATGATAAGAAGTTTAAGTCTGGTCGATATATTTGTTCTGTACGAAGACATTACACAGCAATGATAGACGGAGTGCTTAACGATACTTATGATTGTCAGATGACTAGCGGTATGTACGCAGAAAAGACAATCAAGACAGCATTCCACCATTACGAGAAAACATAAACCAAAACGGGGTGTAAAAACCCCAACTTATAGAGGAGAAAGAAAGTATGAAAACAAGTTATTTTTATCAAATTCAAAAAGGAGTTACAGGTGGGGTATCTATATCTGTGGGAAAGCCAAAGTATGTAGAGATTGACGCTGAGTTTAAACAGCTAGCTCCATCATGGAATTTGTTAAAAGCATTTCAAGATGACAAGATTGATGAGGCAGGATATGTTGAGAGGTTCAACTATCAATTAAGTAAGATGAATGCAAAGAGTGTTATTGACCATCTGCATTATCTAACACACGGAGAAGAGCCAGTATTAATGTGCCACTGTGGAAAGGATAAATTCTGTCATAGACATTTAGTGGCTGAATGGTTAGAAAAAGAAACAGGTCAAAAGATTGAAGAATATGGTGTAGGTGTCGTGAATAGAACCAATGGAAGAATAGTTGGTGCAGGAAAGGAAGTGAAAGATATGCTTGACCTTTTATGAGAATAGAGCCTATGACTTTAGACATGGTAAAGAGTGTCTATTTTTTTATACAAGCAGTAGAACTTGAGGATGACGTTTTTATAAAAAGCACAGAAAAAGAAATATCTGAAAAAGTTAAAGAATCGATAGTTTGTTTTGACGATGGAGAATTGATAGGTGTACTGCTAAAGGTTGGTAGCTATATTGATACTGTTGTTTCAACTAAGGGTTGTGGGCGCAAGATGATTAAGTCATTAGGTGAAGGATATTACCTAACAAATATTTCTAGTAAAAACACGCCAAGTATTAAGATGTTCAGAAAATTAGGGTTTGGTCATGTAGGTGATGAAATACTTTGTGGACAGAAAAGAGGGAAGTATGCGGGTTATATTCGATAAGTCAATTATGACAGCCAACGGCATTGCTATTGTTGACTGGTCAGTAGAAAGACAAGTTGAGATAGCTTGGATGATTAAACATCAGTTCGACTCTTTGCACATAAGAGATATTCTGAAAACGATGCAAGTCTATACGACAAAGAAGGATAAGTATTGGGAATGTATATACACAAGCCCAAGGATTACGATTGTTGATGCTTTCGATAGAAGAGAAGGTGTTACAGTGAAAGAAGCGAAGTTGGTAGAAAACAAAGATATAGCTATTGTGAATTTTTATTGCTGTAATGAGATAAAGCCAACCGTTGATGATTTGAATCGTATTTATGAGTCATTGAAAGACATGGGTTTTAAGTGGATTTCGTACGGTGGCAGTATGATGCTTAACTATGAGAAGTTCTTGTGTGATGAAGTTCGTGTGGGCGAGGCATTGCTAACAGGTTATTCAACAGTTGATGATTGTTATTTTCCTAATATGACCAACCCGTATTCAGTAATTTTAGATGTTATGGCAAGTAGTGAAGATGGTGTTGTTGTGAAACATGGATTCCTTGAGATAGGTGGATTTACAGATATAGAGGCACGATGTGTTAATACTGATTGTTCTGTATTGATGATTGAAGACTGGCAAAGATATTCAGCAGGCTCAAAGATAAAAGTACAGCCTGATTACTTCACGTTGATTAAATTAGCAGACAAAGGATATTTAGAAAATGTTGAAACTATCTAACGGTTTAATTAATCACTGTGTCAACTCAGGTTGTGGGTGGAAGTGTTGCGACTTTGGAAGTGAAGGCCATATCATAATGTTGCCTACAGAATATGAAAAGGCAGGAGATGTTAGCCATATTAATGTGATTGATGATGACTATATGGGTGGCAAGAAAGTAAAGTGTGTAGCCAAAGACAAAAAAACGTGTGACGGAGGGTATAAACCAATACAGTGCAGGACATTCCCGTTGTGGGTAAGGTCAGACGAAAGAATTGAGCAAAGTACAAGGTGTCCGTTAAATAGTTCTCAGACTAAAGAGCATGAGGCTATTGCTATTAAGATGGTAAATGAATTTGGTGTAAGTGATGAGTTTTTAGATAAAGCGGAGGTCTGTAGGTATGTCGAAAAAGATGCCGATATTTAATAGAACATTCGGCTTTGAGCTTGAGTTTGGAAATGTAAAGAAAGAAGAGGCTGACTTGCCTGTAGGATATAGTTGGTCGCCTGATGAGAGAAGTATTGTAAATTCAAATTCAAAGAAAGCCACGCCAACAGGTGATTTTGGTGGTGAGTTAAATACCCGCCCACTAAAGCCAAACCTGTCAGATGTTAGAGAAGTTAGGTCTGTAATAAAAAAATGCCTAAAAGCTGATGGGGTGTTAATGTGGAATACGGGCTTTGACGGTCATATTTACATAGGTGACTTAGAGCTTGATGATTTGAAAAAAATTTTTGCGTTAGGCTTTTACGTTTCGCCTTTGTTGAATAAGATGTTTAAATTAGGGGAGTGGTTTAATGTGCCACACCTAGTTCCAACACCTACGTTTGAATTTTTAGATAAGGTTCAAGATGTTCAAAGTATTGATGGACTAAGGAATGTATTTGCTAATTCTTCAAATGTCGGTCATTTCAGATTCCAGATAAATTTAATGTCGTTCTATAAGACTGAAACGCTAGAGTTCAGACTTTTTAATAGCTCAGAGAATTTTAGAGATACGCTAGAGACGATTAAGTTCATGTACTCATTCCTTGAATATGCTTTAACTAAAGACATAAAAGATTTTCAAGCAATAAAGACAGAAGAAGACTTCATTAGAGAGTTTGGTATTACTCATGAATTTGCTGACAAGACTCCCCCTTTAATATTCGCTGAAAGTCATCATGAAGCAACTAGAAATATAGCCAAAGGATTTTCCCCGTCCAGAAAGATAATTAGCGCAATCATTAACGACACAGCTGATAAGTTAATCATAGTCAACCCGTTCTATTACCAAACTGAGTTATCGCTGTATAAGGTTAAACATTTAATCGTGTATAACAATTCAGAGTTTAATCATGTTGTTTATTTGATTAGCAAAGGTGAGTTGACTATAGACTATGAGAATCACTTTGAAATATTAGGTGAGTATAAAGATGGCACTATAGAAACAGAACTAAGTCTGTTCTTTATATTTGCTAGGATTCAGAAGTACGACATGAATACCGAATATGGTATGAATGAATATCTATCTTATGCGAGCAAGATTAAAGAAAGCCTTGAAAAGATTGGGTCAAATTCAATAGAATTGGTTAGTTTATTAAAAACAGCCGATTATAGATTAGGTACTTTGAGAGATGCAATTCAACAAGCCAACATGGAGAAGATTGATGTCGTGTTTCAACAGGAATATAACAGTAAAGCTAATTCTGCATTAACTGCTTTAAAGAAGCACACTAACTATGGGCTAGAATTTGAAAGAACAGAGATGCGGTACGAGAAAGTTAAGTCAAGTCTAAAGAAAGGCATTAAATTATTGATTGTCAGTAAGAATGAATTCTTGCCATACGAAAAGATAGCAAAAGATTTAGATGTTACGTTGTACTCTAGTCAGAAAAGTTACCTTGGTGTAAGACAGGTCATGGACGAAGGTTTAAATATCTCCATAACAATACCTGATGATGATTTTGAAATAAAGAAGAAGACAAAGATAACAGTTCATGAAGTAATGCCGTCATTGTTTAGCGTGCTACAGGCTAAGTTCGTCAAGAAGGTAGCCAAGTTCACACAGCCAAAGATTTGCTATACAGTAAACAGTGGAAAAACTATCTTGGGAGCGTTCGGCTTTGACTATTCCAAAGACAAGGGTTATAGTCTATGGTTATTGAGTGACTTCTGTACGAATAATAACGTACCTATGTTAAGTAAGTTCATCTTGTATGTGATTAGAACACGAGAAGTTAAAAAGATGATTGAGAGGAAGTTAGTCAACAGAGTATCAAGAGGTTATACGAAAGTTTATACCACAATGCCAGTAAGTATGAAATACAGGGGTGCGTTTAAGAAAGTCGGTGGAGATGGAAAGATACTTGTTTATGATTTTGCGTTCGGTAGTATTAGGCACATGTCAGAGGCAAAGCAAGAATACTTTAAAAAGGTTAATAAATGAATAACAAGTGGAAAGTAAAAGAAGTTGATATTAAGGATATTGAAGGCACAGAGATAAACGCCAACAGTATGACCAAGAAGAATTTCACCAAGCTATGCAAGAACATTGAGAAGAGTGGATTATCATCAATGATTGCTTGTTATTTAAGAAAGGATGGTAAGTATGTAATCATAAGTGGTAATCATAGATACAAAGCTTGTGTTACTCTAGGTTATAGTAAGCTACATATTCTGTATGCTGAAGAAAAAGAATTAAGTAAAGACGAGATAGTAGCATTACAATTAAGCCACAACACTCTTCATGGTGAAGATGATAAAGGAATACTGAAGCGTTTATTTGATGAGATTGATAATATCGATTGGAAAGAAGTGGCTCATATCTCAGTAGATGATTTAGCAGTAGAAGATATGTTTAGTGGTTCAATTGTTCCAGTATCTGAACACTATCGAGTAGGGTTAGTTCTATATCGCAAGGATATGGATTTAATAGATGAATTATTAGAAATAGTCAAAGAAGAAAAGGATGCCTCAGACATGGTTATCTTGGCAGACGGTGATAAGATAGAAGATGACTTCCTTGATACAATTACTCAAGTAAAGACTGAGTTTGAGATTAAAAGCGTATCAATAGCATTCGGTAAAATACTTGAATTAGCTAAGGAGGCTTTAAGTACAAAGGTGACAGAAAACGACAAAAAGGAAAAGTAGATGAAATTCTCTAAAGAAAAGACAGTTGAAGTGTTTAAAAAGAAGGGTTGTAACGTATCAGCAACATGTAGTGCGTTGGGTATATCAAGAAACACTTTTTACAAAGAAAGAAAGAAAAATTCAGATTTCAAACAAGAGTTGATAGATGCTGAAGAGGCTGTTATTGATAATGTAGAAACAAAGCTATTGTCAAAGATAAATGACGGTGATACAACTTGTATGATTTTCTTCTTAAAGACAAAGGGTAAGAAGCGTGGATATATCGAGAGGCAAGAGGTTGAAATGGATATTGACGGCACAATGGACTTGACAGTTCAGTTCATTGAGTAAATTAGTAAAAATTCCCAAACCGTTCAAACCGTTATTTAAACCAAAGAGATATAAGGTTTATTACGGAGGACGAGGTGGTGCAAAATCATGGAGTTTTGCACTTTGTCTATTAATCATAGGCGCAAGAAAAAAAACCCGTGTTTTATGCACTAGGGAAGTTCAGTCATCAATGAGAGAGTCAGTACATAAGTTGCTCACGACCTGTATTGAGATGTTAGGTTATGAAAGATTTTATCAAGTAACTAGAGACGCAATAATTGGCAAGAATGGCAGTGAGTTTATCTTTCATGGAATACGTCATGACCCAATGCAAATTAAGTCGCTTGAGGGTGTTGATATTTGTTGGGTGGAAGAGGCTCAAAAAGTCAGTAACGAAAGTTGGGATATATTGATTCCAACTGTTCGTAAGGCTAAAAGTGAAATATGGATTTCATTCAATCCAAGCCTAGAAACAGACCCAACATATGACAGGTTTGTTGCTCCTGATAGAGAAGACACTCTTAAAGTGAAGATAAATTACGACCAGAACCCGTATTTCTCAGACGAACTAAGAGCTGAAGCGGAATATCTAAAAGAGCTAGACTATAACGAGTATTTACACATTTGGGAAGGAGAGTGTAAGACATACTCAGCCTCTCAGATATTCAAGAATAAGTACACTGTTGAAGACTTTGATGCTCCGCCTGAAGCTGTGTTTTATTATGGATTAGACTGGGGCTTTTCACAAGACCCTACAGTAATTATTAGATGTTTTATTAATGACCAATGTTTGTATATTGATTATGATGCTGGTGGAAGGCAAATTGAATTAGATAACACATACAGGCTAATTGATGCCATACCTGACGCAAAACAATATACAATAAGGGCGGACTCGGCACGACCTGAAAGTATTAGTTTTGTCAGAAGACAGGGCTATAAGATAGAATCAGTTCATAAGTGGGGTGGAAGTGTTGAAGATGGAGTGGAATTTATTAGAAGCTTTAGAAATGTATTTATTCACACTAGATGTACGGAAACAGCAGGAGAGTTCGCAAAGTATAGTTATAAGATTGATAGAGTGACAGGAGATGTGTTGCCACAGATTGTAGATAATCATAACCATTACATAGACGCTCTCAGATACGCATTACAACCAATGATTAAACAAAAAGGAAAACCGAAACTTGCAAGAGTTGTAGGAATTTAAGGAGCAAAACATGGGAATCGAATCAAAACATCCGTATTACACAGAAGCGGCACAACAGTGGTCACGTATTAGGGATTCATACAAGGGCAGTGATGCTATTAAGAAACAAGGTCAAGCCTATCTACCTAAGCTAAGTGGTCAGGATAAAGACCAGTATGAAGCTTATAAATTAAGAGCTATGTATTACAACGGTATTGAGAGAACAGTAAAAGGTTTAATCGGTGCTGTGATGAGAATCGAACCTATTGTTGAAGCCCCTGATAAAGTTAAAGCTTGGTTAGATGATATTACTGGAACAGGTATAGCATTCAATGATTTTGTTTCTTACTTACTTAGTGAGCAATTACTAATGGGAAGACAAGGAATCTTAGTTGATAGAAGCGAAGAGCGTCCTTACTTGACAGGTTATTGCACAGAGCAAGTAACCAACTGGATTGATGACGCTGTTGTCCTACAAGAGACATACAGAAAGATTGACCCTAAAGACCCGTATATGTCTGAGTACGATGTTCAATACAGAGAGCTTACAAAAGACGAAGATGGTAATTACGTTGTTCGTATTTGGAGAGATAACAAAGGTTGGGCAGTTTGGCAAGAGATTTACCCTACACAAAGGGGTGATGCGCTAGATGGTATTCCGTTCATTGCTATGAGTGGTGAAGGTTTCAATTTCGAGCCAGTAACATCTTCTATGTTAGCTTTAGCAGATACAAGTTTATCTCTATACAGAACATCAGCAGACTTAGAGCATGGTCGTCATTTCACAGCATTACCTACGCCGTACGTTACAGGTATTGATGCCGATAGCGAATTAAGAATCGGTTCGGGTGAAGCATGGATTCTACCTGATACTGGAAGTAGCGCAGGCTACCTAGAATTTAGTGGTCAAGGTCTTCAGGCTTTAGAAAAGGCTATGGAAGAGAAGCGCTCTATGATGGCAAGTCTAGGCGCGCAGTTATTACAATCTCAGAAGGCAGGTGTTGAAGCTGCAGACTCAGTTAGACTAAGACAGAATGCTGAAGCATCTACATTGGTTACTACAGTTAAAGCTGTAGAGAGAGCGATTACCCATGCCCTAGAGGTTATGGCTGAATGGGATGGTATTCAAGGCGAGATTAAAGTAACACTTAATACTGACTTCGTTGATACCAAGATTGATTCAACAGACATGACTTCACTTATGGGTGCTTGGCAGTCGGGTGGTATTAGTCATGAAACATTCTTATGGAATATGAAGAGAGGCGAGATACTTCCACCTGATACTTCTATTGAAGATGAGAAAAGTCTAATTGATGTTGACCCTATGTTAAATGTCTAAAACCGTAAATGAGAAAGTCAAAGATGAAATAATAGGTCATTCGATTGACCTGAATCGTCTTGAAACTCAAATGAAGCGTGATGTTATCAAGGAATTGAAAAGCCTTGAGGCAGACTTGATTGAGCAGTTACAAAAGTCTAATATCTTGAATGGTAAGCCCATGACAAGGTTTAAACAGAAGCGTTTGCAAGTTCTACTTAAACAAACCAAAGAAACAATTCAAACAGTCTATAAGAAAGCTAAAGACTCTCTTACCGATGACTTAATTAAAGTAGCAGGCATATCTGAAGCGCAGACAATAAGCGCTCTTAATACGTCAATAAATGCAGAATTGCTCTCTACAGGTTTAAGTAAGCAAGCTCTAAAGGCGATAGCATCTCAATCTCTAATTGAAGGCGCTCCATCTAAGGAGTGGTGGTCAAGACGAGGCACAGCATTTAAAGATAAGTTCTCAGATACAGTGAGAAAAGGAATGTTGGCAGGTGATACAACTGATAGTGTGGTTAGGTCACTACGAGGCACAAGAGCTTTAAGATATAAAGACGGTGTACTTAACGGCAACTATAGAAGCGCCGAGGCATTAGTAAGAACCAGTATTCAAACAGTAGCCAATGAAGCGAGAATAGAAACATATCGCGAGAATGATGACTTGATTAAAGGTATTGAATGGTCAGCAACATTTGACAGTAGGACTTCTGAAATTTGCGCATCACTAGATGGCGCTCAGTGGGATTTGGATTACAATCCTATAGGTGGAAGTGGCGAACCCTTTCCTGGCTTTATTGCTCATTGGAATTGTCGCTCAACTACTGTAGCTATTGTTAAAAGCTGGAAAGAGTTAGGTGCTAAAGGAAAGTTCCAAGAAATTCCTAAAAGTACCAAAGCTTCTATGGATGGTCAAGTATCAGGAAAGAAGAATTACGAAGGTTGGCTTAAAGGGAAAGACAAGAAAACCCAAGAAGAAGTATTGGGAGTCGGTAAACGTAAACTATGGAAAGAGGGCAAGCTAGGCTTTAGTGATTTAGTTAGTGGCAGTGGAAAACCTTTGACACTTGAACAGTTACAAAGTAAAGTTGGAATTAAGACTGCAAAAGGTAGAAGCCCTATAACAATAGAAGGTTTCATAGCTCAGAATAAATCTGCAAAAAAGTTGAGGGATATTGAAAAAGGTTCTGCTGACTTGAACATGGGTAGTAATGGTGATGAAGTTCTAAATAAGTTGCAAGAGTCAAGAGGTTTTACAGGCTTGCCAAAAGTTGTATCTGAAAAGGAATTTAATAAGACACAAGGCTATATATGGGAAGGAGTTGATACAAGCCAAGGTAAAGGCAAGAAATCCGATATATTTTATAGGGGAGAAAGTAAGCTAAGCCATAAAGAGCAGTTTTTAACAGGCGAGTATAGAACGGGTAGTGGTGTCTTTGGTAATGGAACGTATGGTCACCCGCAATATGATTATGCGATTGGCTATGCGAATTTTGAAAAAGCAAACATGATAACAATGAAGTTGGCAAAAGATGCTAAGGTTGCAGATACATTTGACATCCTTAAAGAAGCGAGAAAGATATACAAGCTTCAAAAAGAAACCGCTATTGTTAACGAGGGATTAATAGCCGCAGGAAAGATGACAGTAAAGGAGTCCGAGAATATTCTTAAACACTTGCATTCAATGCAAGACCCAGGAAGAATTGCAACAATGTTAGGCTATGATGCTATATACGTTGATACTGTGGGCGAGATAATTGTTCTAAATAGGTCTAAATTGGTGGTGTTAAAATGATTAAAGTAGACGAAAGTAGGAAAATGGCAATGGTTACAAATTCTAATCCTGTGTTTCTTGCCATGTCCATGGAAAGCCAAACAAAGTTACGCTTGAGGATTGGAAGGGATATAACCACAGCAAAACAACTTAGAAAAGAGCTTGACAAATAAACTTTCATTTTTGTGAGGTTTTCTATAAAATACACATTGTCAGTGACAATTTAATAATTATTCGGAGAATAAAATGAGCGACCCAAAGACATACACAGAAGAAGAATTCCTAGACCTACAAACTAAGTCAGAAGAGACCAAGACAAAGTTAGATGAGTTTCGTGCAAACAATGTAAAACTACTAAAAGACATGGAGACATTGAGCGCTAAGTTTGATGGCATTGATTTAGAAAATTACAATGAAATGGTTAAACTACAACAAGAGCAGAAAGATAAGACTCTTATTGACGCAGGTAAGATTGACGAGTTACTAGAAGAGCGTACTAAAGCTATGGTGAAGACTCATGGCGATGATATGGACAAACTAACTAATGAGAACACTGTATTGAACAGTCAGTTAGCAGGATTAGTTATTGATAGTGCAGTTAGAGACTCAGCAGTTAAATCAGGAGTTGTAGATACAGCTATTGATGATATTCTTTTACGCTCTAAAGCAGTATTCAAATTAACAGAAGGTCAAGCTATTCCACATGACAATGACGGAAATGTTATTTACGGCAGTTCTTCAGCAGAACCTATGACAGTAGAAGAGTGGGTTAAAGGTCAGCAAGACTTAGCGCCACATTTGTTCAAGTCTTCACAAGGTGGTGGCTCAGAACATGGAAAAGGATTTAACGGTGTGAAGAGTGAAAACTTAACAGCCTTAGAAAAATTGCAAGTGGGATTTGCTAAATAAACCCTCTAGATAAAAACCTCCATGTTTTTGCCCTCTTTAGCTAGAGGGTTTTTTTTGTTCAAAATTTGACATATTGTTTCAAGATATGTTATATTAGCGCTAACCGTCATAGAATGGCGACAAACCCTACATAGAACCCGTGGTGATATAGTAGCAGAATATTTTTTTTCCTGCCCTATAAAACTTATTAACGGGCAATATATAGGAGATTCCATTATGGCATCTGTAACTCTTGCTGAATCAGCAAAACTATCACAGGACATGCTTGTAGCTGGCGTTATTGAAAACGTCATTACAGTAAATCCTTTTTATGACATCTTACCGTTTCAATCAATTGACGGTAACGCATTATCTTACAACCGTGAGAACGCATTAGGCGCAGCGGAATGGACAGGCGTAGGCTCTACAATCTCTGCAGGTAAAGCGGCAGCGACTTTTAACACTGTAACATCTACGTTGACAACATTAGTTGGTGACGCTGAAGTAAACGGTTTAATCCAAGCCACACGTTCAAACATTACTGACCAGAAAGCAGCACAAGTTGCTTCTAAGGCTAAGTCAATTGGTCGTGCTTATCAAGATAAACTAATCAATGGTGCTGGTTCAAGTAACCAAATCACAGGTTTATTGTCTTTAGCTACAGCAGCACAAACTAAGACAGGCGCAACTAACGGTTCTGCTTTATCTTATGACTTGTTAGATGAGACTTTAGACAAAGTAACTGATAAAGACGGTACTGTTGACTACATGATGATGAACGCTCGTACGATTCGTTCTTACTACGCATTGCTTAGAGCATTGGGTGGCGCAGGCATCGGTGAAGTTATGACTTTACCTTCAGGCGTTCAAGTACCTACTTACCGTGGTATTCCAATCTTCCGTAATGACTACATCCCTGTAAACCAGACGCGTGGTTCAAGTTCAACTTGTACTTCAATTGTTATGGGTACATTAGATGACGGTTCAATGACACACGGTATCGCTGGCTTAACTGCTGCTGGTAACGCAGGTGTTTCTATTGAAGAGATTGGCTCAAGTGAGACTAAAGACGAGACTATTACTCGTATTAAGTTCTACAACGGCTTAGCTAACTTCTCTGAGAAGGGTCTAGCAATGTTAAACGGTATTAATAACTAATACAGTTTGATGAAATCCCCCTTGGTTTCATTACCTTGGGGGTACTTATTAAGGAAAAATTATGGCATTAGACGCAACTCCAAACGGCTCTTCTTCGGATAGCTATGTTTCAGTATCAGACGCTGATGCCTACCACGCAACACATTTATACGCTTCAACATGGACAGGTGCTACAGAACCTAATAAAGAGATAGCCCTAAAGATGGCTACTCGTATATTAGATGAGAAGATTGACTGGTCAGGCAACAAGGCTTCTAGCACTCAAGCACTAGCTTGGGGCAGAACAAACGTATCTGATGACGGTTACAATGTTGATTCAACAATCGTACCACAACCCGTAAAAAATGCTACAGCAGAATTTGCTAGACATTTGATAGCGGCAGACCCAACAGGTGACGCTCAAGGTAAAGGTCTTGAAAGTATGAGTGTTGGCTCTATATCACTAACCTTTGATAAAACAGATACAGCAGGTGTATTGCCATCAATTGTTCAAGAAATGCTCAGAGGTTGGGGTTCTATTCATGCTCGTGCTAAGTTTAGCACTGTGGCGGTAGTGAGAAGCTAATGGGTCTTAGAGATGCGTTACTTAGCGCAGTAAGTTCAGCAATTACAGCAACAGGTGACATTGCAGAAGACTTAACCTATGTTATTAAAACGAATGCTAAGTATGATATATACTCAGGCAAGAAAGAAGCCACAGAGACTACTTATGCTTTAAAGGCTATTGTTAGTATTGTGGGTGCTAATGCTAAGACTGGTGAAATTGTATCAGGAAGCACTGGTGAATTAAGTGTTATGTTTGCCTCTAAGGGGCTTACGTTTACACCTAAAACCAACGATACTATCATTCGTAATTCAGAGCAATACAGCATCAATAAGATTGATACAGACCCTGCTAATGCGTCATACACTTTAACCATAAGGAGAGTCGGATGAGTATTCAATCGTTTGGCGCTGAGTTAAACGCATTCAGTAAAAAAACTGGTGTTGAGGCAAATATAGCTGTTCGTAAAGTTGCTTTACAGATATTCGATGGCGTTACTGCAATGACACCTGTTGACACTGGTCGTGCCAAGGGTAACTGGAACTTGTCTATTAGCCACATGGATACATCTACAGATGATAACGCTTCAAGCACATCACAAGGTCGTCCTGCGAAAGCGCCAAGCTTGCGTACATACAGTGGCTTGAGAGATATTTACATAACTAATTCATTGCCTTACATCTTTGCATTAGAGCATGGTCATAGTGGCAAAGCGCCACATGGCATGTTGTCAGTCACAGTTAATGAAATAAGGTCTAGTCTAATATGAGTTTTGTTGATGAAAGATTAGCAATTGAAGATAGACTTCAAGAGTTTTGGAATTACACTGATATTGCTTGGGCTAATGTTGATTTTGACGTACCTAACAATAACGACTGGATAAAGTTAAACATCTTAAACGGTAATAGTAATTACAGAGCTATTGATAATAAGAAGCGTCATACTGGTGTTATCTCGGTACAAGTTTTTTCACCTGTGAATACAGGAACTAACAAAGTTAGAGAGTATAGTGATACAATAGCCAGCATATTTGACAGCAAGACTTTTAGTGGTGTTGTTTGTGGTGTTGCAAGTATTGTAACAATAGGAGCAGATGACAGGTTTTATCAAGTGAATGTAACAATTCCATATTGGAGAGACGAATGAAAGCAGTAGTTTTATACTCACCTAACGGTGATAAAGAAGGTGTAACGCCACACCCTTCAAAGATTGAAGAAATGAAGGCGAAAGGTTGGGCGGAAAAGTCTAAAACAAAAACAAAAACAAAAGTAAAGGAGCAAGAAGATGGCAAATCATAAAGGTAGCGAAGGAACGGCTAAAATCGGTTCAAACGTAATCGCAGAAGTAAAGGATTGGAGTATCTCAGAGTCAGCAGAGACTATTGACGACACTACACTAGGCGACACAGCACGCACTAAGACTGTAGGTTTAACATCAGCAAGTGGTTCTATGACTGCTTTTTGGGATGAGACAGATACAACAGGTCAAGGTGCAATGACTGCAGGTGCTGAAGTTGCATTAAAGCTATACCCTGAAGGCGCTACAACAGGCGACACATTCGCTTCATTGTCAGCAATCATTACTGAGAAGGGTGTATCAACTACACTAGACGGTATGGTTGAGACTTCAATGAGTTTTGAAGCTAATGGTGTTGTTACTTGGGCTGCTGTTGCATAATGGGAATTAAGGAAAATGCAACTACTCACTTTACAGCTAAGTTGTCTGGTGAGTTATTATCTATTGATGTGCCTGAGTGGGATGGGAAGATTTACTACAAAGGTGCTGTAACAGGTAAGCAACAAACCCAAATCTTCAAGCTTTATTCACAAGATAAGCAGATTGAAGCAGTCTATATGTCTCTGATTATGAGAGCATTAGATGAAGATGGCAAGCCTATTTGGCGCACACATGAATTAAATGAAATGATGCGTACTTACGACCCTGAAGTGGTTAGTCGTATTGTCGAAGAGCTTGCTAATGATGAGCCTACGGTAGATGATGTAAAAAAGTCTTAAAGTCGGATAGCGACTTACTGTTTTATTGTCATTTGGCAGACCATTTGCAAAAGTCTATTAGTGAGGTTATGGACTTTACTACAATCGAGCTTAAAACTTGGGCTGCGTATTTTGAATTAAAAGGTGAAAAAAATGGCAACTAGTTTAGCTACTCTTGGAATAAAGATTAATGCCACACAAGCATTAATAGGATTAAAGAAACTTGACCACAAACTAAAAAGTGTTGGTCTATCAAGTTCTCAAGTAGGTGCGAAGCTTACACAGTTTGGTAAAGTCGCGGGTGCTGCTTTAGGTGGTCTTGCAATTATGTCTATTAAGACAGCGGCAGGCTTTGAAGAGTCAATGAATAAAGTGTCTGCTATCGGTGGGCATACAGGTGATGTTTTATTAGCTCTAGAGAATCAAGCTCGTGACTTAGGTAAGTCAACTGTCTTCTCAGCATCAGAAGCTGCGGATGGAATGACATTCCTAGCTATGGCAGGCTTTGACGCTCAACAGACAATGGCATCAATGCCAGGAATATTAAACCTAGCATCAGCATCGTCAACCGACTTAGCAACTTCAGCAGATATTGCTTCAAACATTCTTTCAGGTCTTGGATTAAAAGCAAACAAAACAGGTAAGTTAGTAGATGTTATGGCTAAAGCCACAGCAAGTGCTAATATGAATGTGATAGAGCTTGGCGAGGCTATGAAGATGGCTTCACCTATGGCAGAGGCAGCAGGACTGTCAATGGAAGGCATGACTGCCGTTATCGGTAAGATGGCTGACGCAGGTATCAAAGGCTCTCTAGCAGGTACATCACTAAGAGCAGGAATATCAAAACTACTTAAACCAACCTCAGAAATGACAGAGATGTTAGATATGCTGGGTGTGAGTATTAATAACTCTGACGGCTCAATGCGTAACTTCATTGACATCCTACAAGACTTAGAGAATGCAGGTGCTGGTGCTACTGAAATGGTTACTCTATTCGGTATGCGTGCTGGACCATCTCTTATGGCTGCAATGTCAGAAGGTGTTGGTGGCATCAAAGGGTTGAGGGCAGAGCTTCAAAATGCAGGTGGTACAGCTAAGAAGATGGCTGATACTCAGCTTCAAGGCTTAAACGGAGCGTTAAAAAAACTGAAGTCAGCTTGGGAGGAGCTTCAGATTAAATTCGCCAAGACTGGTGTACTTTCAGCCCTAACAAAAAAAGTTGAAGAGTTGACAGATGCCCTTGGAAAACCTGAAACTATCGAACAGATTAAAGCGTTTGGACGTGGTGTACTAAGTGTAGGTAGCGCAATAAAAGAAACATTCGTTGCTTTCATGAATATACCTGCTTGGATTAGAGAGATTGGTATTGTGATGGCATTCCTAGGAGGTAAGAAAGCTAAGTTAGTTCTTGCAGGTATTACAGCCTTGTCATGGGGTATTGGTAAAATCGGTGACGCTATCGCAGGTGTAGGTGATGAAGCTGAAGCAGCCATGCCTAAGTTAGATAAGTTTAGCGCTTTCAAAAGATTCCCGTCAATAAAACCATTCACCGATAAAAGGGTTGTAAACGCAGAAGATACAACGCCAAAAAACACTGGCGGTCTAGGAAAAGATATTGCAGCAGAGATTCTAGCCACAAGCAAGATTGCCCAATCGATAGATGACTACAAAGAATCTATTGCAGGTCTTGGTATAGAAATGACTGAACAAGAAAGAGTTGGTCAAGAGTTTGAAAAACAAAAGAAAAGTATTACAACCGCTATGATTTCAGCAGGAAAGACAGAAGCATTCCAAACCACTCAAATAGCTACCATGACAACAGCTTATGAAGATGCGATTAATCGTATGGAGGAGCTTGATATTGCTAACAAAGTTAAAGCATTAACAGACTCCATGGCAGGTTCTATAACTAGTATGATTATGAATATCGGACAAGGCACTAACTCACTTAAAGATTCAGTTAAAGACATGGCAAGAATTGTTCTTGCAGAATTTATTAAGATTAAAGTTGCACAGCCTATGGCTCAAGCTATGGCAGGAGCATTCAACTTCTCAAGTTTCTTTAGAGCTGATGGTGGTACTGTAACTGGAAACAAGCCTTATATTGTAGGTGAGCAAGGCGCTGAAGTATTCGTTCCTAATAAGACAGGTACAATCGTACCAAATGATGAACTAGGTGGAGGTGGTACTGGTGGTGAGAGTAACGTAAACGTAAGTTTCAATATCACAGCTAACGACACAACAGGATTTGATGATTTATTAGACTCACGTAGAGGAATGATTGTGGGTATTATTAATCAGGCAATGAACGATAGAGGAATGACAGGAGTGACTTCATAATGGCATATCCAACTACACCCGTATTTCAGTCGGTGAACCTAAAGTCTAATGATAAGACTCTAACATCACAAACTGTAAACGGTAGAACACAATCAAGAAAACTAGCAAGTCAGTATTGGGAATTCTCAGCTAAATACCCACCTATGACCCAAGCAGACTTTATGCCTGTATATGCTTATGTAATGAAGCAACAAGGTCAGTCAGAAACATTCACAGTGAGAATCCCTGTATTAGAAGACGCTAGAGGCACAGCATCAGGTACGTTTAAAGTAAATGGCGCTAAGTCAGCAGGTCAAACTACAATTGTGGTTGATGGAATTACAGGAACTATCGTAGAAGGTGACTTAATCAAATTTAGCCATGATAAGGTCTATATGGTCGTTGGTCATACCGAAACATCAAGTAACACGACATCTATCGATATACAGCCACCTCTGCGCTCTAATGTAGCAGATAACGAAACAATTACCTACGATAACGTAGAGATGAAAGTCAGACTAAGAAACGACATACAATCTTTCGGTCTTGGTAATAACGGATTAATTAGTTACGAAGTAGATTTCATTGAGGCTCTATGAGTAGAAGCATACCCTCGTCATTACTGACAGTATTAGATGACGATTCAATCAATATGTGTCATTTGTTGGAGATACACTTATCATCAACATCTTATCTAACTGACGCAGGACAAGATATTAGTTACAACAGTAATTCTTATGTAGCCAGTAGCCACTTCCTTAATGTTCAAACAGTTAAGGAATCGTCAGAATTACGAGTTGGTTCAACTAAGTTAGTTTTATCAGGCGTAGAACAATCATTTATATCTTCATTTTTATCATCAGGTTATGTCTCAAGACAAGTTAGAGTATTAAGGGTATTCTTAGATGGGAATAACGCTATTATTGGTAGCCCTGTACTAATTTATGATGGTCGCATTAACGGATACAATGTTAAAGACACGCAAGATACTTCAGTTGTTGAATTAGATATAGCATCACATTGGTCTGATTTTGAAAAGCGTTCAGGTAGAAAAACCAATAGCAATTCACAGTCGTTATTCTTCACAGGGGATTTGGGCTTCGACTTCTCGGCAAATATAGTTAAAGACCTGAAGTGGGGTAAATCCTAATGTTTGAATGGCTTGTAAGTTTTGTAGTGTCTGCTGTTATATCGTGGGCGTTGTCTCCTGACCCTGAAGATGTAGAAGAGCAACAAGACGGTGTTTTATTAAACAAACAGAGCAACATTGCTCAAATACCTGTCATTTATGGCAATCGTAAGGTCGGTGGAACTAGAGTATTTGTTGAGACTAGTGGTGCAGATAATGAATATCTTTATATTGCTTTAGTCTTATGTGAAGGTGAAATTCAAAGTATAGGTAACGTATGGATTAATGACGTTCTATCAACAGATAGTAAGTTTAGTGGTTTAGTTACTATTAACAAACACTTAGGTACTGATAGTCAGACAGCAGATACAACCCTTACAAGTGCGCCTAGTTGGACTACAAGCCACAGACTTAGAGGTGTTGCTTACTTAGGTATTAGATTGAAATGGGATAGAGAGGTGTTCGGCTCAATCCCCACTATTCAGGCAGATGTACTTGGTAAGAAGGTGTATGACCCTAGAAATAGTAGTACAGCGTATTCACAGAATCCTGCTTTATGTTTGTTAGATTATATGACTAATTCTCGTTATGGTAAAGGACTATCGAGTTCAGTATTTGAATCAGATTATGCGTCATGGAAAACCTCAGCAGATATATGTGACATCAATGTAACGCCTTATAGTGGTGGTTCTACAATAGATACATTTTCTTGTAATGTAGTAATTAATACAGACAAAACCCTTATGGAGAATATAAAGGTGTTTATGTCTGGTATGCGAGGAATTGTTCCTTATACACAAGGTGTTTATAAGTTGATTATTGAGGCTTCAGGAACAGCAACATTTGCCTTTACTGAAAACCATATTATTGAAGGCATTAGTTTTGAAGGTGAAAAGAGAAGCAATAGATACAATAGAGTAATTGCTACATTTACTAACCCTGATAAGAATTGGCAAGAAGATACTGTTGAGTATCCTGATGCAGGTAGTAGTGAGTACACAACTATGTTATCTGAGGATGGTGGCTTTGAATTAGAGTCAAGAGTAGCACTCCCAACTATTACAAATGTATATCAAGCTAAATACATGGCTCAATCAATCTTAAAGAAATCAAGAGATGGAATAAGGTGTTCTTTTTTATCTACAGCAGAGGCTTTACAAGTAGCTATAGGTGATATCGTTAGTGTTACTCATAGCACCCCTGCTTGGAACGCTAAACCCTTTAGAGTGATGGAGTTGTCTTTAAAAGACGATGGAAATGTTATTGTAGTGTTGTCAGAACATCAAAATACTTTCTATGCGTGGTCATCAACAACTGAAGTACCGAGTTATCCTGATACTAACTTACCTAACCCTTATAGTGCTTCAGCACCAACAGGTCTATCTATATCAAGTGGTGAGAATTACCAAGTAACAAACAATGACGGTTCAACAAGCCCTAGAATCTATGTGACTTGGACGGCATCTAATGATAGCTTTGTTGATTACTATGTTATTCAGGCAAGGGTAGCAGGTGGAACACCTACTGAGAACGCTTGGGATATAGAACACACAACAGACAGCTCACCTTTATACATATCAGGTGTCGCATCGGGTACAACTATTGATGTAAGAATCAAGGCTGTAAATGCTATGGGTGTTTCATCTTCATGGGTTCAAGTAGACAACCATGCTATTGCTTCACTAGTTGGCGGTGGTGCAGGTGGTGTAACTACATTCTCTCAAACATCAGCACCTACAGCAGACTTAGAAGTTGGTGATTTATGGTTTGATACAGATGACAGTAATAAGATGTATCGTTATGAAGGTTCACCTACTCCTGCTTGGATTGCTAAAACTGGAACAATGGCAGGGATTGATGTACCTACTACACTATCAACAATAACACCATCAGCAGGAACGCTAACTTCAGGAACACTACAAGTGGGGTCAGGCGGTATTAATATTATTGGTGGTACGGTAGGTGGCTCTAGGCTAGAGATAGATAACGAAACATTGAGCGTGTATGACGGCTCAACCCTGCGCTTAAAAATAGGGAAACTATCATGAGTTATGGTTTCCAAATATACGGTGATGATGGCTCGTTACAGTTTGACCACAGTAGCGTAGCACTAATGTTGCATGACTCTTTTGAAGTGACAGGAACGTCAGCATATAGCAAGTCTTATACATGGGCTAATGATGTAAATTCAGCCTTTTTAGTTATTGAGACTTCCTTAGATAATACGCCTGATTTTATGTTTAATGTATTTCCTAACTACGGAGCAACAGTAACAAAGAATACAACGACTAGAACAGTCACAATAACAGGAACGCCTTCATATACAAATGTAGGTAAATCAGTAGGCTCATGGAGTACCTACGTTAGTAATTGTAAGATGAAATTTTTGGTGTATGTAGAATGAGTTACGGAATGGAATTTATCAATGATGATGGTATCCGAGTCATTGGTAAGGAAGAAGATAACCTAAGGTTTATTAGCAAGGTAACTAGCTATACGACCTCTGTTTATAACTATATGTACTATTTAACATTTACCGTGACCTCTACAGAGTTTCCAATTGTTTACTTATATATTCCTTATGATGATGTAGGTACTTGTTCAGATACAGCATATACAGACCATACCACTTGCCTTTTAGGTGGTGGTAGTTGGACTTGGACTAATAATAATGAGAAAAATTTTGGTGCGGTTCATAATATTTATAACACATCAGGTAACACATGGAAGGTAACTGTTATCGGTGGGATGGGTGGTTATGCTAAAGACGCTTGTCTTTATGTTTTTAATACAGTAGGCTCTACCGCTTCGTCAGATACTTATGGTTTTAGAACTTATAAAGCAGACGGAACGACTTTGGCTTTTGATAGTGGATTTACACCTTTACAAGCAAGATGGGGCGCTGAGTTTACAAGTTTGTCATTCGGAACATACGGTATGACAGGGAAGTCATTTACCACAGGTGATTGGTCAACGAGAAGTGTGAGCAAACCTGCTTTTAATTGTAGTATTAACAATATGGCTTATACGAGATGGTGTGCAGGGTTTTGTTTTGATGGTGATATGTATTGGTATATGTTGTATTACAGGATGTATATGTCAGTCACTTCAGATGGTGTAGCTATTTGGTCAATTTCACCTTCAGGTAGGGGCTACCCAAATCTTGATTATGTTACGACAAATAATTCTTGTGATTGCTCAGTATCGCCCTTTGCAGGTACGGCTGGTGCTTGGTATGCCTACACTAAAACATTACCTTTTATTGATGGAGCAGATTATGACTAGATTGTTAGAGGATAGCGTAGAATTAGAACAAGAATTTGAAGGGTTTATAGATTTTGAACCTGTAGAACCTACAGAAGAAGATATACAAAAAGCAAAAGAAGAATCAGGAGAATAATATGGCGTATTACAACACAATTAAATTAGTATCAGGTGATGACCTCCCTGAGCTAAATATTACGCTACGAGATAGCAATGAAGCAGCGACAGGTGCTACCTTGGATATTACAGACCCGTCAACTTGGAATCCGATTGACTTGACTGCCGTATCCGCTGTAAGAATTAAGTTTAGAGCAGTTGGCTCAACTACATTGACATCAACAGTAGCCTGTACACTTGTAGCACCACTAACTGATGGCATTGTTAATATGTCTTGGGGATTGACAGACCTAGACGGCATTAGCGGTGATTACGAAGGTGAGATTGAATTAGAATACTCAAGTGGCAGATTCTTATCTGTGCCTGACCTATTGAAGTTTGACGTAAGAGCAGGATTCTAAAATGGCTATCAGAGCGACAATTACAGTTGTTCGGGCATCAGCAGAACCTACTTATGTGGCGCTATCTGCTAGTACGACTAATGTAAACTTAGAAGCAATAGCTACACTTAACTATGATTATAAGAATCAATACTTTTACGATACATCAACTCTAAGTGAAGTACAGTTTGTATTAGTTGAAAAGAATTTATCTGAAACCCTGACTATTGATGAAACAGTCGGTTTGGATTACAGTAAACCTAACGTAGAAACACTGGCATTAGTTGAGACGTTTGTTAAAGCGGTCACATTCAACAGGTCGTTTACAGATGCCTTTACATTGGACGACCTAAGTCAGATAGACAAAGACTACTTTGGTGCTAAAGGCAATGTAGCGTTTATGACTGATATTATCGGTCTTGACCAAGAAAAGGTATTATCTGACAGCTACACTGTAGCCGATGTAGTCACTATTGCTGTTAATTACATAAGACCATACGCTGACAGCTACACATTGGCTGATGAATCAAGTTTCACGTTTGTTAAGAATGTGGAAGATGCTATCACTTTAGACGATACATCACTAATCAATAAAGACTTTGATAATCAGAGTCAAAACACATTTGGTTTTACTGATTTACTAGGTAACGATTTTGGTAAAGTATTAGTAGAGAATATATCGCACTTGGATGAAGTATCTATCCTTCAGGGCTTAAACAAGTCTGATTCTACCACTTTATCAGATACATACGAAAGAGAGCTAAATAAGGCAATATCGGACGCATTTACACTAGATGACAGTGCTTTAATTGACAAAGACTACTTTGGAGATAAAGGAAACGTCTTAGGCTTTAGTGATGTGCTTAGTTATGATGCAAGTAAAGAATTAACAGACGGAATAGCATTAGTTGAATTAGTAGGGTTTGTGTTAAATCACCCTGTAGAAGATTCGTTCACAATTAGCGATGAAAGCATACTTCATGCTGCTCTAGGTCGCACAGAAACTATAGGAATTTCAGAGTCTTACATAAGAAGCATTATTAAGAACCTTACTGATGGTTTAGCGTTAGACGATACAACTCTAGTAAACAAAGATATCGACTCAACCAAGGGCAATATTATTACCTTTGGTGATGTTGTTGATATTGCGTTACAAAAAGTGAGAGAAATTGCTGATAGCTACACCTTTACAGATGAATCAAATAGACAAATAGACAAAGGTATCGCTGAGAGTTTAGTATTTAGTGAATTGGTTGATATAGCGACTAACTATAACAAAGCAATATCAGATACATTTGTTTTAGATGATAGCGCCTTAGTAGATAAAGATTACTTCGGGAATAAGGGGAATGTTGTCGGGCTTAGTGAAGTTGTATCACAATCATTAGGCAAAGAGATAACAGACAGCACCTCGGTATCAGATGTTTATGATGTGTTGATGACTAAGATTCTTGTAGAGTCACTTACTTTAACCGAAACAATAGAATCAGCACTCAACAAGACACTGACTGATACGCTAACCCTGACAGACGGAGCTAGTATAGATTTTGCTTCAGGTGAAATTAGTTACGCTATAAATACATTTACACTAAACAATTTCTTGCTAAATGGTGGTATAGGAGAGGCAGAAAATTTGCTGGATTCATCTACACTTATTGATGTTTATGGTTTACAATTAGTAAAAACTTTATCTGACGGTTTTACGTTAGATGATTCCGCCTTAATTGACAAAGATTACTTTGGAGATAAGGGCAATATAGTAGGGGTTTCAGACCAAGTTACCGTAGATTATTATTACGGTGGGTTGTTAGGACAAAGACCTTTAAATACAATGTCATTTAACTAGGAGAACGACAATGATTAACGATAACTTAGCACTAACAGGTGCATTAACAATAGCAGTAAACAATGAAGTAGTACAGGAAACTAACAATCTTGTAGTAACAGCAGGTAAAAACTGGGTAGCTGACCGTATGGCTGATGCTAATACAGTAATGACTCACATGGCTATTGGTACAGGTACAACAGCAGCAGCAGCAGGTGACACAGCGCTTGGTACAGAATTAGACAGAAACGCCCTAACTACTTCAGGTGGTACTGTTACATCTAACACTATTCAATATGCTTGTACTTGGGCTGCAGGTGATGGTACTGGCGCAGTAACTGAAGCAGGTATTTTTGACGCTTCTACAAGTGGTGATATGCTTGCTCGTACTGTATTCTCAGTAGTAAACAAAGGCGCATCTGACTCTATGACTATCACTTGGACTATCACAGTATCTTAATAGCTATCTAATCAAAGGAGGACAGCTATGTCTGTTAAGTTTAGTAACAATGCGGTCACTACACTGACTGCAGGTATTTCTGTCGGAGCTACAAGTTTTACAGTAGCCTCCGCTTCTTTATTCCCAGCTTTGGCTGGAGGCGATTGGACGTATGTAACAATTGGCTCAGAGGTTATAAAAATAACAGCTATTAGTGGCACTACATTCACTTGTGATGCTACATCTGCCTCACACTCTACAGGCGATAATGTAGAACTGCGTATGACAGCCGAACTCTTAAATGATTTCGCTGAAGATACAGAAGCACTACCTATTAGTGGTGGCGCTTTAACGGGTGCAGTAACAACAACCTCAACCTTTGATGGAAGAGATGTTGGTACAGATGGTACTAAGCTAGACAATATTGAAGCAAGCGCTGATGTGACAGACACAACTAATGTTGTAGCTTCATTGACAGCAGGTACTAATGTTGCAATTTCAGCTGGTGGTACGATTAGTTCAACTGATACTAATACTACTTATTCGGTTGGTGATAACGGATTGACTCAAAAGAATTTCACTACCACGCTTAAGTCTAAACTAGACGGTATTGAAACGTCAGCAGACGTAACTGATACCACTAACGTAGTAGCTTCTCTTACAGCGGGAACGAATGTTACTATCTCAGCAGGTGGTACTATTTCATCTACTGATAACGATACCACTTATTCAGTAGGAGACGGTGGTCTTACAGCTAAGAACTTTACGACTACGTTAAAGACGAAATTAGACGGTATTGCTACTTCAGCAAACAATTACACACACCCTACAGGTGCAGGTAATCTACACGTTCCAACAGCAGGTACAGTTGGTCAGGTATTGACTAACACTGCTAGTGGTACTGGTACTTGGCAGGATGCTGCTAGTGGAACGCCAGAGGGTACATCAATTTTATCTACGGGTGAAACTGGTGGTACTAAATACCTAAGAGAAGATGGTGACGGTACGAGTTCTTGGCAAGCAGTAGCAGGTGGTGGTGGTGCTTCAGATATTGATGGTTTAACTGATGGTTATAATGTTGGTAACTCTGTTGGCTTAGGTACTAATGCGTTACTTAATGATGATGGTACTACTAATTTCAATACTGCTGTAGGTACTGATGCTTTAAAAGCTAACACATCAGGCTCTTATAACACAGCTAGTGGCTCTTACTCTTTAACAGCTAATAATACAGGTGATTATAATGTAGCTAATGGTTATAAGGCTTTGTTAGCTAACACTACAGGCAGTGAGAACACAGCTACTGGTATGTACGCTTTATCATCTCACACCACAGCTAGTCGTAACACAGCTACTGGTTTTAGAGCTTTACAAAGCAGCACAGCTAATAATAACACAGCTACGGGTTATTATGCTTTAAAAGCTAACACCACAGGGTACAACAACACAGCTAGTGGTTATGCAGCTATGCTCAACAACACCACAGGTACATACAACACAGCACTAGGGTCAGATGCCCTACAAGGTAGCACAACCTCTAAACTCACTGGCTCATACAACACAGGAGTAGGATACCAAACTGGCTTAAACCTAAGCACAGGTCAATACAACGTACTGAATGGTTATCAAGCTGGTTATGGTTTGACGGCAGGTTCTTATAATCTATGTCTAGGG
>Ga0257118_1000694_pt1 | contig 26888 bp, 35 predicted proteins | sample SI112_150mmetaG_FD_190156 | JGI IMG/M metagenome (GOLD analysis project Ga0257118, IMG submission 190156) | Marine microbial communities from Saanich Inlet, British Columbia, Canada - SI112_150m | ecosystem: Environmental > Aquatic > Marine > Inlet | place: Canada: British Columbia | collected...
TGTTACTTATATATTATTGCTCTTTCTATCTTCGATTTGTATTCTGTTTACCAAAGATGGAACCGCCTGCACCGTGTCTATACTCAACAGAATACACGCTCTGATTACTTCACTTTTTCCCTTGTCAATATCAAACGCAGTTTTGCCCAGTAGGTCAGCAAGTTCTGTGGGTGCTTTAAAAGTGATTGTGATATCATTTGCCACTATGCTGCCTCCCTGTTTTTGGATAATGCTTTTTTGATTTCTTCCGGGGATCCTTCCAGCCACAGGACCGGATTTGTGTTTGTTGCTGCGGCAATTTTTTTAGCAGTATTATAATGAGGACGCCTGGCGCCTAAAATAATATTGCTTAAAAACCCCTGACTGATACCGATTTGCGCTGCTAATTTTGTAATTTTTATTTTCATAATTTTGACAATTATTTCATTTTGAATTAATTGTCAAGGAAAATAAATCACATTGAAATAAAAAAATATGTTATTTCATTTAGAAATATGAAAAGAATAATAAAAACATTTTGTGAAAATCTGTTCAAATGGCAGAAAAAAAACTTTAAAGGGACCCAGACAGAACTGGGCAAATTCCTTAATATCTCCCAGGGACAGATTGCCAATATCTTTGCAAAAAAAAGATGCGGGGATGAAACCTGGCGCCGGATGGTTGCAAAAAAAATTGGATATGATTATGACACTATGATAGGTGTTAAAAAAAAAGATTTGGAAAATGTCATCAGATTTGAAACCATTGAAGATGAAGAACATTATAATGCGACTAAAAAATTTTCAGACAAAAAAACAGCAACAAAATTCAATAAATTACTGGTCAAAATAGAAGAACGGGACCCCGGGACATTTAAACGGCTTTACAATCAAGTAAAATTTGAATTGTCCCAAATTTCAAAAAAATGCAAAGATAAAGGAAAGGAAATTAGCAGGGACGCCGCATCGGGGGAAGGACAGCGCCGATAGGCGCCTTGATTTATTTCAGTGATTTTTACCCGGGCAGCATTACCACCAAAAAAAAAACACCTTTTCGTATATAGGTAATATTACCTAGTAAAGGAATGGAAAATGGAAATAAAACTATTAGCAAAAAGCTCCAGCAAGGATGTAACATACTCTGTTACTTTCACAAAATCAAAACAAACCCTGACTATCCATTGCGATTGTCCTGCAGGACGATTTTCAAAACTGTGCAAACATAAAATAGAACTGGCCATGGGCGATTCAAATATGCTGCATGATATTGGCCAAGGAACCGATATGGATAAGGCTAATAAATTGGCTTTTCAAACAGACCTGTTTAAAGAACTATTCAAAATTAAAAAAATCCAGAATCAAATTGCAGAACAACAAAATAATCTAAGAAAACAAAAAAAGACAGTTGAAAAGCTTATGAAAAATGGAGCTAATATAACATGACTTTTACACGTAGCAAATTAGTAGAATGCAAAAACTGCGGACATGAAATCGCCCAGGAAGCAAAATCCTGCCCCAAGTGCGGCAGCTGGAATTTTTCAACATTAAATATTGTTTGTGTTGTGATAGTGGTCCTGCTGATCCTGTTCTTTTTTACCGGCGGTTTTGGTTTGCATTAAAATGAGTATTCATACCACAAAAGACGGGCGGCATTTTTGCCAGTATTATATTGAAGGAAAACAAAAAAGAAAATTTTTCGGCCATGGCCTGGCTGCCAGATCCCAGGCTGAAAAATATGACCTGGGCCTGAAAAACGCCGGGGCAATCAAACCATACAATTTTCAGGACCCACTGGATAAAAGCGTCCTTTTTGAATCACTGGCCGTTGAATATCTGACCATTAAAAGAAAAACCGATCTGGCCCAGTCAACAGTTGACGCATTAAATTATAAATTATCAAAAATCATCCTGCCGGAAATCGGCCATTTGCAGGCGCCCGGGATCACCCATAAAAGACTGGATCAATATGTCTTAAAAAGACTTTCAACTGCCCGCACTGTGATGGCCGGGACAAAAGAAAAACCTGAAATTAAAACACTAAAAAACCCGGATGGATCCACCCGATTTATCAGCCGGTCAACAGTCCACCGGGAATTATGCGACATCCAGGCAATTTTAAACTGGGCTGTGACCAATCATTACATTATCAGAAACCCTGTCCAGGGTCACAAAAAACCCAAAAAAGACAATGCCATCATAAAACCGCCGACCAAAACAGAAACCCTGGCCATTATTGCCCAGGCCGCCCCGCACCTGATCCGGGCCTTAAAAATATCTTTTTTCACAGGGTTGCGCCCAGGGGCCACAGAACTTTTCCGCCTGACCTGGGCAGACGTTGATTTTGATGAAAAAACAATATTTATAATTTCAGCCAAAAAAAAAGGGATCCCTTTTCGGGTGGTCCCTTTGCATGATGAACTATTAAAAGATCTTGAAAGATGGAAAAAACAGGACAAAAAAAACACTTGCAAAAATCTTATTTCTTTTAATGACCTGCCTATAAAAACCGTTAAAAATGCTTTTAAGGCGGCAAAAAGGCGGGCCGGGATCACCCGCAGGATCAGGCCCTATGATTTTCGTCATGCAGCCATCACAATGATGTTAGAAAATGACGGGGATTTAAAATCGGTTTCACAGATTGCCGGTCATTCCAGGACCGATACCACAACACAAATTTATCAACACATATCAAAAAAATTATTAAGAAAACAAATAGACCGGCTGCCGGACCTGCAAACACCCGCCCCAACAGAAAACGAAAAAATAATTAATTTCAGCAAAGTATTGAAAGGACAAAAGAAACAAGATGCAGGGGCAAAGTAGTGTCTGATCACTAACTTTTAGTGATCAAAAAAAACTCCAAATTATTTAATAAAAACAAGGCGTTAAATATACGTCCTGGCGTTCGGGACGCTGGGGTCGGGTGTTCGAATCACCCCATCCCGACCAGCTTTCAAGCTTTTTGGAAGAAAAATTTTGATCACTTAGTGATCAAAATAAATTGATACCAAAAAGATCCGGATCCGGACGGGCCTGGTCATGATATTGGTATCAAAATGACTCTTTTGCGGGAAGTGCATATAAATAAAGAGAATTAGCTGAACATTTCCTTCAAGTCACCCTTGATCTGAATCGGAGCATTATAAATACCAAGGCTGCAAACATCTGCTGGCGTTTGTTCGGATGCGTTACCAGATGGAACAGCACCAACAGTTTCTAACGCAGAGAATACTAACTCAGAGCAAAACAGTTTATCAAGATCTTCTCGCTGTTCTGGAAGGAAATCAATTGCACTGCCTATAGCCTGTGGGGTATCATACTCTTTCCCTTTTTGGCTTATGAGAAAATAAACTAAGCTTATGATATCTATCTCTTCCCTGACCTCTTGTTTCAATGGCAATAACCATATCTCACCATCGTAATCCCTTACTCTATCGCTCATGCGGTTTACTTGTACCCCCGCAAAACCATCGCCTAAACTTGTTGACTCTATTATCTGCACCAAACTCAAGCCAAAATCAACCTGAGTGCTTAAAATAATTCCAACATGCGACACAGCACAATCGGTAACCTCTTTTATAACATTGGAAATAAAACCCTTCCCACCAAAAGATATTACATCTCCTGCCTTGATAATGTTCCTTGCTTCAGCATAGCCTATCTGCTTCATTTTTTAGCCTCAACCCCTTTATCAAATAAACTCAATAACAAATCGAAATTCCCTGTGTATGCAGCAGCACCGATAAGTGATAAAATAATAACCGTAAAACATCCCATTGCAAACATCTTTGTCGCAGGCTTTAAATCCTTTATGAATTGAATTAAATCTTTTAAAATTTGCATCCCTTACCCCTTTCTGTAACTCATTAATTCTGTTGGCTTGTCCGGGTCATCATCGCAATGAACAAAGGTTGGGTAAATCACAAGTCTGGTTATCCCGGCCTTAACCAATCCAGTTACAATCCTGAATCTATAAAACGAATGCTCCGCTTTAATATCAACAGCACAACCCTTTGGATGACTTGATGTTTTTGAACCACCAGCTTCCCGATTGTGATCAGTGCATCTGATAGCAGAATTGATGACAAAAGGCACTTCTGCTGTATTTCTGGCTCTGTCTAATTTATAAAGGAAATCCTCATCCATATCATCGATACTAAGGCCACAACCACACTTGCAGTTAAATTCATGATCTTTGAAATGAATCATGATTCAACCACATTAAATTTTTCGCTATATGCAACAACCCTAACATTGCGGATTGGGTTTGGTTTGTAAAGTCCTTCCCACATCAAAACATATTCACCACACTCAGCAGATTTGGGAATTTTAATTTTTACTTTCATCTTTCTCTTGCCCACTGGAACATTTCCAACAATAGGAGAATATGTAATTATAAAATCATTTACCAGTTGCTTTGTAATTTGTGCTGGCAAAGGCATCTTCTTGTTGATATCCATCTCATATACAAGATACTCACCTTTTTTAACTTCTTTATCCTGGTTGTGAATTTTCAATGGGCCATTTATAACAATAGGCGTGTAAGGCCACACCAACCAGTATGATACAATACTCCATGTCAAAACAAAAATAAATATTCCAATCTTTCTAAGTAAAATATGGTTTTTATGATCATTCCTTCTTCGTTTCATGGTATAATCACCTCCCCACCTGGATTTGAATGTTTATGTTTAAATAGGGCTTTTGTATCCTCTTTAACTCCAGAATGTCTTTCAATACATGTGCGTTCAGATATTTTACTGTCCATTTTTAGTTGAATCTTGTCCATATCTTTATCAATATTAGCTTTCCAACTCTTAACAAAAAAGAAAGATATTACAAACAGGAAAGATACAATTCCCCACAGAATTTGATTTATTCCAATTCCTTCCATATTCACCTCTTTTTAAACAAACAAAATCCAATTATCATATCCACTCAAACCAAATACAAATTATCAATACTTTCCTAACATTTTTACAACAACTATTTCTCTTACACAATATCAATTCTCTTGGCCCGAAAGTCTTTAAAATTATGTTCCTTGCTAACTTTAAATTCCTGTAAATCCTCTTTTAAATTCCCATCTTTTTCAGCAAGAACAGCAATTTCAGCTTCATTTTCAGGAGTAACTTCTGTGTAGTCATAATCATAAACAGTCCTGGTTCCGTGTTCATCAGTTTTCTGAAACTCGACAATATTAAAGTTAAACCATATTTTACCATGCGACTTTGTGAAACTTGTCGGATGGTGATTTGAATTTGCTTTCATTTTTGTTCTCCTTATGTAAAAGTATAATACTTATCTATTTTTTTAATTTCAGTATAGAATGGTAAGTTGTCTTTATATTTTTCAAGTTGTTCAATTAAAACACCCGATCCAGTAAAAACGATGTAGGTAACATCTTCTATTTTGAATTGAATGGTAGCATATAATGAATCCTGTTTTTGCTTGCTTTTTTTAATTTTAAAATCCACCACAAGAATAGCTTGATTTAAAATAGTATCAATCCGTTTCTTATCCCCATCAAAAGGCTTTACCTCTTCTGCAAAATCTGAAAATTTTGGATAATTAACCATGAATGATCCCCAGTAGATTATGTAGTTTATTTTTCATGCAAACAGCTTTAACAATATCTTTTATTTTCTTATCAATATATTTACCTTGTAACCTGTGGCAATTAGCATATTTCATCCATCCCCAATAACTCATGACACCACTTAATATATTGATTGGCGTTAGGCTTTTATAATTCTCTTTGATTTGCTTCATTCTTTTTTTGAATCGGATGGCTGTGGTTTTCCTTAGCAGAGTATAATCATGAAAAAATCTGTACCCAAGAAAATCAATTCCTCTTATATCAACAGGAAATACTTGCCAGTTTTCTTTTAAAGTGAGATTCAATTCCAATTTTAAATATTCTGATATTTCTTTCCTTAAATTTGATAAATTATCTTTATTCCCATCTAAAATCACAATATCATCACAGTACCTGAAATAGTATTTACAATGCCTTTGTTCTTTTGCCCAGTGATCTAAGCCAGACAAATAAAGATTCCCAAAATACTGACTTAAATAGTTTCCTATTGGGACACCATCAGCAGAATCAATAATTTCATCAAGAAGCCACAACAATTCTTTGTCTTTTATTTTATTTCTAACGATCTGTTTTAGAATATCATGATCAATGGAAGGATAAAACTTTTTAACATCCATTTTTAAACAGTATTGGGTGTTCTCTTTATCATTTAATGCCTTTTTAATTCTTTTTACTCCTTTATGAATGCCCCTATTTTTGAGTGAAGAATAAGTATCTGCTATTAATGTTTTCATCCAAATAGGCTCTAAAACATTCATTATACAGTGATGGATAATCCTATCCGGAAAATAAGGAAGTTTGAATATTTCTCGTTTCTTGCCCTTATCAATTTTAATAAACATTTTATACTCTGAGTTTTTAAAGGTTTTATTCTTTAACATTAAATGTATCTCTTTAAAATACTTGTCTGGATCAGCACTAACCATTTTTACTTCTGAGTAGTGCGCTTTCCCTTTCTTCGCATTTTTATGTGCTAATTTAATATTTTCCATGTCATATATCTTTGAATATAAAGTATTGTATCTTTTCATAATCTGCTTATTTGCCTCAGAATCTTCGGTTTCCCTACCAATACTTGTGAGGCGGTTTTTATGTTTTGCCAAGAGGCAAGGTTTTCATATTCTTTAAAAATCATATAAGCTGAGCTGACCCCTGATATTAATGTTATCATTCGACGAAGTGTTATTTGCATTCCAATAAGTGACTCCTGCATTCGTGCCATTATTCGCATTCCTGCCGAGTATAACCACCTGCCAACTAAAATATGAAAACCATTTTCGTTTTGCATTTTACGCCTTATTCGTTTTTCGTCCCGTTCGTTTTATCATATTACGCCCCATGCGTCCTACGTTTTAGAAGCAGAGCCGACCCCCGATACTAACGTCAGCAATCGACGAAGCGTTACTGGCATCCCAACAAGCGACCCCCGCAAGCGCGCCATGCCTCGCACTCCCGCCGAGCCCAACCACCCGCCAACCAGCGCCTTGCCAATAATAATCTGTTAAATAAGTTGACGAAGATCCCCCCACAGCAGATGGCAAAAATCCCCTTGCTTGCTGTTCTAAACTAACTGGATATCCGTTTGCATTTGCAAGTGTAATTCCCAAAGCTGTGTAATTCGTTGCTGTGTCGTCTGCAAAATTAGTATCCGTATTTGAAACATAAGGCACATTTGCATTTATATTAATACCGTCAACCCATTTCCAAATATTCCCAAAGAAATTTTCAATGCCACGGTACGTCATGTAGGCATTATTAGTATTTCCGCCAACTGAATTTGTACCGTTACCATCACCATTTGATTTACCAGTAACACCAATATAAGAATCTTTTACCCAAGTCCCACCCGATAAAGCTGTTCTGCCTTCACCAATCATTGACTGGCTATCCCAGTCAGCATATTCAACCAAGTATAAAAGTTGAATAGCAGAAACCAAATCAAAGTCCTGCTGTCTCCAGCCAGTTCCACGATTTGCTGCAATCGCTCGAAATTCTGCTCTGGTTTCATCCATCATGGGAGCCTTGCCAGACACAGAACTGAGTTTATCATTCGCTAAATCAATTGCACCACCTGCCCAATTATTAGCCGGCTCTGTACCACAATCAATATATGCAGTTGTACCATTATCCCAGCCAATTCCTTCATAAGCTCCTATGTAACGATAATCAACCGTTTCACCATTTTTAATAAAAGCAGGGTGAACTGAATATCCATCTATTTCAGTAGTTGATACTTCCCAGGTATGGGTAGTGCCTGCATAACCATACTTGTACCAGAATTTAGGTATCTGAACCATAACCTGACCATCAGTACCGTCAAGATTGGATGCCGTTGTCCCATCTTCTTTAAGAGTTGAATCACTTGCATCAAGATAATATTGTACGACTCCTGAATCATTAATAACACATCGTTTCATATTAGCTTGAATAGGTAATAAAGCATCAGACAGTGTTGTACTTACTGCTTCGCCAAGTGTATCTTCTGTTCTTGCATAAGTATCTGCTGACTCGTCCCATGAAACGCCGTAAGTGGAACTGGAACTGGAAGCTCTAAGCCTTGCAAGAACCGCTTTATGCATTAATTGAATACTCATTATGCCTCCGCTGTCCAACCATTAGTAGTGATAAGCCAATCATCGGCTGTGTAGTATTGAAAGACTGCTATATCTCCAGCGGTTGACAAGTTCGTTAGGTTCTTACCTTCAGCGTTTGTTGTGCCGTCCATTAAGTATCCGTCAGCAGCGTTTGTATCTGCGACAACTTCAATGGCTCCAAGTGTTATAATGGTAAAATTCATTCCTGCGACCATTAGCGGAAGTTGACAAGTGCCGGTTACGTTACAGATAAATGTTCCACCGTAAAGATTAGCTCCGGTAAAGTTTGCTGCGAAGTTTGCTGCTGAGTCTGTTACTGGAGTCAGCGATTTTGAACTACCTATGGTGTGTGTATAAAGAACTTTATCTGTTCCGATAGTCAAGGCAGTAGCACCCGTCACATCACCTGTATGAGTATAATTAGATATTTCCACCCACCATGTACCACCATCTCCAACCGGATCATGGCCTGTATTGCTTCCTTGGGCTGCCCTATAAGTTGCAGAATCAGATCCCCAAACTACATCACCGTCATCATATGTAGTTCCGATCAGCCATTCGGTTGCTCCTGATGCTGCAATTGCTGCTGCCTGTGCTGTCTCTGCAGCGGCCGCGTCGGCTTCAACACTAGTTGCAACCGTGTTCATTTCACCGGCAACCGCGTTGATATCGGTTATGGCGCCGGGTAGATCTTCAAAAAAATCGTCACTTTGCGTATTAAAATTATCCGGGTCATCCCGATCCGGGGTCCCTGAAATCGTCCTTACCGTTGTTGTAATTTGATCAGCCATTATGTCAGCCCCTTTATTTCGAGTTTACAAATTGATTTTACCGGCCCCTTTAACGTCATATTAAAATCATGATACCACCCCAGGATATTTAAAGCCTGGTAACTGACCCCGGCATTATTGCCCCAGAAAATTGTGGGCACCGCGTCCACACTTTCCAGCGTTTTCTGGATCCGATCATAATCGGCCGTGTCAATTATGACGTCAATATCCATATATTTGCTTGTGTTCCCGGGTGCAAGATAGGTATATCCGAAATCCTCATTTGTCTGTTTTTTAGCAAAGGAAGTGATCCCGGTCCGGGCCTCCCATTCAGTTTCGCCAATATTTGTGACCCGTCCCACCAGGGCATACCCAAGGGCCGGATAATATCCGTCTGTTGTATTGTGCTTGATAGTGATTTTTATAGTCTGAATGTTTCGGATCCCAAATTCCACTGTAATATCATGACTATAGACAAAATCTTCAAAAAAATAGGACCATAGATCCCCGTAAACTGCCGCATTAGGCAGGGACACCTCTCCTGTGGTGGACAAAAGGACGTCACTTGAATCATACCTGTCCACCTGGTAAGTCTGGCCGACCATGCCAAAAAGACCCACAGCCGTGCATCGGTCCGCTTTTAACACCATGACGATTTCCCCGGGGTCGGAGGCTTCATTCCCGTCTGCCAGGGTCTGGGTCCCGATAAAAGAATCCCCCCATTTCCAGGCATTTTCAGCCCCGGTATCCAGCCAATAGGTCCCGTCATCGTCGGGCGGATAATGATTTGTTCCCCCGGTCTGACAGGTGTATTCTTTAACAGGGGCCACCATGGCCTGGCAGGTCCAGACGGCTGTCCCGTCGGTCACAGTTTTCCCTGCAATTGTCGGCCAGGTGGGCGCGGATCCGCCAGACGTCCCGGCAGTGCTGCAGATATAAATAAACCCGTTATGGGTTGCCGGGATCACCCTGTCATCCAAAATATAGGCCGTGGTTGTTGCATGGGCTGCAGGCAAATTGCCGTCCTGGTAACTGACCTTTACGGTCTGGGTGGACGTGTATGTCGTGGCTTTATTGTATTCGTTCAGGGTGGACGCCACAATATTGGTACTGACAAGCATTTTATTTGAAATGGTTTCAGGCCGAATTATTTTCATTATGTCACCACTAAGTCCTCATTTGAATTTCTGACAGGGATCCCGTCCTGGTGAAATTTCTGGATCTTGATCCGCATCAAAGTAACGTCCTTTCTAAGACTTTCATTATCTTTTCTTAGCGCTTTGACTTCATTTAAAAGCGGCACCATGGCCTTGCCCATCAGATCGCCGGTATCATTATTTGAATATACATTTGCAGGGGATTTAAAATTGATCAGTTCCGGGCCTTTTTCACCCACAATGGAAAGCCCCAGGGCCGTGCCGCCTTTTTCATATCCGTAAACTTTTAATTGATTAACGTCATGGCTCATGCTTGCCGCATCTGTACCGATTGAGCTTGCCCAGGCGTCTTTTGCTGATAATGATAAAGTGTCCCAGTTTGCTATTGCCGCTGAAATTTCAGACGTTGCCGCCCCGGCAATACCATAATCAGCCAGTATGCTGGCCTTTGATTTACCGGACACTGCCGGGGACCCAGGCGCAAGCTGCCAGGGTTCCCATTGTGACGGATCAGTAACCGACGCCGGGCCGGTTTGTCCTGTAACCGGATTAGTCACAATTTGGCTTGAAATTGCAGAGGCTGCACCACTTGACAGACCTAAACTTTTTACTATATCAAGCAGGGCCTGATTTAATGCCAGACCCGCTGTCACCGTAATATTTTTAAACGCATCCCCCAGGGCTGTGGGCAGATTGATCAAAGTTGAATTTAAGGTCCCAAATACTGACCCCTCATTAAACAGATCATTAAAGCCTGAGAAGGCAGTTGTAAAAGTTGTATCTTTTAAAAGTGCATCAATTGCCGTTTTGGTTAAATCAATATTTGTATTGATTGTGGTCAATTGTTTTAATTGATCTTTAGGGTCCCCCAGATCCAAAAGCTTGACCTGGGTGGATGAAAAATCTTCAACTTTTTTAAGGGTGCTTAACACTTCGGACTCTATGGCCTGATATTCAAAAAATGACGTGGTACTGGCTTTTTTATATTCCAGGACCTGGCCGGATAATTTTGCCAGGTCCTGGGCGCCCTGTTTTGCCATTTCAGGATCCAGATCCATGGCCAGAACTGCAGCCGCCTTAAATGCTTTCATGGTCTGGCTGTATTGCTGGCCTGGACTTAATACCGCGCTGGATCCGATAATGCCCTGTCTTGTATCCTGCATGGTCTTTTCAATATCTTCAAAAGCGCCTGCCGTATCTTTTACGATATCACTCAAAATGGCCATATCATTTGCAGCGTCCTGGACAGAAACACCATGAATTTCTGCAGCCTTTACAAATTCAGTTGCAGAAACACCCAGGACACTTTTTACAAAGGCGGCCTGCTCTTTGGCAGATCCAAGATTGACCCCGTATTTTGACCCGATATTCATTGTGGACCATTCATTTTCCATGCCATAAATATTGGCCTTTGCACTGCCGATTGTTGACAGATGGCCCTTGAAAATGTTCAGACCTTCAACTGCCATAAGGGTATTTACTATAGTTCCTATGCCATCTTTTAAAGCCTTTGCGCTGGCTGTAAATTCTGCATTGCCTGCAGCGGCCACCGAATCATAGAGACCATTAAAATATTTGATGGCTTTTTCGCCCTGGGCAGCTATGCCCTGCAGTTTTGTCTGATCAGAAGAAAAGACAAAACCCTTGACTAAATCCGCCATGGCCTGGACGGTTCCCACAGCATCGGCGCTTGAATCTTTTATGGCTTCCCAGAATGTTTTTTCCTGGGCCTTTTTGGCTGTGGCAAGTTCATCCACCGTGGCGTTATTTTCTTTTAATGCCGTGGTCAAAGTTTCAAAACCGATGACCAGATTTTTAATGGCCAGGGCTGCAGGATCCAGGTCAAAGCTTTCTGCGATGGCGTCCAGATCTGCAATGGCCCCGGATACAAAAGCAATCTGGCCAAAAGCATCAGCTGCAGTCAGATTAAAATCAGTCATCCGATCATTAAATTTGTCCATGAAATCATCGGTTTTCTTTACTGTATCTGCAAAGAATAAAAACCCGTCCCAGGACGTGGATCCCTCGGGCATGATGGCGTCAAAAAACGCGACATTGAAAACATCAGCCATGGCAGAAACCTGGTGTTTTATGTTTTCATAAACCGGCTCTGTGTATAAATAAGGATCCGCCCCGGTTCCTTTTGCCTGTGAACTAAAGCCTGCACTGTCATAATATTCTCTTGACCCGATCTTATGCCCTGTTTTGTCCAGGACTGATCCGGCCGTGACATATTGGCTGCCGGTTATTGTTTTGATACTTTTTTCAATTGCCCCGGATCCGGGCAAAGCGGACAATAATAGACTGCCCAAAAGTTCAGAAAAAACAGCATCTGAAAGACCTGCAAAAGCCTGCTCGAAATTCATGTCATCCGTCACCCGAAAAGATACCCCCAGGTGCTGATACTCTTGTAAAATATCATTGATATCCGTTGAGATTGCCCCGTCAATATTTGCAAAAACAGTATCGAAATAATCAAAAAGGGTTTTTCTGATTTCGGGCTCATTATCAAAATCGGCAGCAAATACTCGGTAATCATAGAGGTTTGATTTGAAGTCATCATACATGTTTTCCATGGCAATTTCATAGGGATTTATCTCTCGATCAAAGCTGCCTGTGCCGAATTTCCAGTCCTCTTTTGCCATTCCGGATATTCCGAATTGCGGTTTTTCTGAGAACATCCGGCCCAATACTTTGCCCGCAATCATAGCCGACGCCGCAATGACCCCGACACCGGCCGCACCAGTAAACATACTTGACCAGCTTGATCCGCCAGCTGCAGGGACCTGACTCCCAAAGGTCCCAAAAGCCCTATCACCGGCAACAAGGCCCTGATAACCAGAAAGGGCAGGAGTTGCGCCAGAACCAAACAAACCGCTGATACCGTTTGACAGGCCCTTTAAAGAAAAATTATCAAGAATCCCAGATCCTAATTTACTGCCCAGGGTCCCCAGGATCCCGCCGCCGGATCCTGCAGATCCTGCAGATCCCTGGCCGCCGACCAGGATATCCATGACAATTTTAGTGCTGGCCTTTGCCAAAATCTGGGCAAAAGTCTGTTTAAAACTGTCCAGCATATGGTCCAGCATATCATCCCAGGACTTGATTTGACCGTCCAGGATATCGCCCCAGAAATCAGCGGCAATGTCATGGACTTCATTATACATATGTTCATATGCTGCGGTCTGTTCATCCAGGGCGGCCTGGGTATTTTCTTTTTGTTCAGAAAGTGCCGCGTTGTGCTGATCCACCCAGTCCTGGTAATAGGTTTCTGGATCCTGTTTTGTGGTTTCCCGGTCCGCTACATACCAACCATGCAGGTCTTTTTTAGATTTTTGGGCCGCTTTATCCTGGGCGATTTCATACGCTTTTATATCGTTTGTAGCATCCTGCAGGGCCACACCGGACCCGGCAATATAGGCAGATAAAAATTTGAAAGACTCGGCCGCCGCCGCATTGGTTTTAATTAAAGTCTTTTTTGCATTTTTGTGAGTTTCAACACTTCCCGTATTTTCATCCGTGACCTTTTTAACCTTGACCATGGCCTGGATTTCTTTTTGAATTTCCACGCGCCTGGCCTGTAATACTTTTACCAGATCCGGGTCCGGGTTCATTGTGTTTATATCTTCAATCTGTCGGCCCAGGTGTTCATATTCTGCGGTCAGGGTATTGACTTGAAAAACCTGGTCTGCAGTCAGTTTTTTTAAATCCTTATAGGCACTATAAAAAGCACCGGCCGCAATTCCACCGATGGCGCCAGGCACTCCGAAAAGTTTCCCACCAATGGCGCCGCCTGCCATGGCCTCCCAGTATTCTTTGATCAGCTTAAATTCAGTGGACCCGGTAAACTCTTTTACTGCTTTTCCCATATTCGCGATATGGCCCGGGATATCCTGGGTCAAAAAGGTATCATTTGCCGCCACCCAGTCTGCCATGGATCCCACCAGTTTTGTGATTTCAGGCGCGGTCTTGACCACTGCCCCCATCAATCTGGTTTTGACTGCATATTCCAAATTTGTGAACTGGTCCACAGCTTTTTCAGATTGCCGCAGCCATTTTTCATCTATGGCCAGGCCCAGGTCAGAAAATTCTTTGCGCATCCCTGCAAGCGCCCCGGATCCGCCCTTGACCAGGTTAGTCATTTTAATACCTGCAGTCCTGGAAAAAGCAGCTGCTGAAAGGGCTGTCTTATCAGACTGATTTTCAATTTTGCCCAGGGTATTTAAAAAGATCGCCAGGGCCTCGTCCGTGGACCCGGCCGCGACCAGTTGATTTTTTAAAACTTCATTGTTTTTAGATAAAAGGGTATTCAAGGCACCGGTCCCGATCCTTAATTCACCCAGTCTTTTTGAAAAAGCGCCCAGGCCCTTATCAAGTTCGTTTGTGGCCACCCCGGACCGTTCAGCCATGAACCGGTATTCCTGCAGGGACCTTGTGGTCACTCCGATTGTGTCTGCAGTTTTGGCAATACTGTCCGCAGCCTCAAGATTTTTTTTAATAAAAAGCCCGATACCGGCCGCACCAACAGCCCCGGCCATGACACCATTGAAAGACATCACAGAACTGGTCATACTTTTGATCCGGCTTGTGACCTTATTAAAGGCCTTGCCTGTAATGTCTTTTGCTGTCAGAACTATTTCAAGACGGTTGTCCATTATTTATATCCTTACCGGCCAGGCAGTTCCAGGCCTCTCAGTTTTAATTTGAAATTACGCTTAATATTCCCATGAACCCGATTTTTATTTGCAGCCCAGAACGGGTCAATAATAGGTCTTGCAGGGGTTGAAAATTTTCGAGTTGATTTTTTTAAAAAAAATGGATTAGATCCACCTGTAATTGTGCCCAAAATTCCGCCCCTTCTTATTATGTCTTCTCGCAGGGATGATGATATTGAACTCGTGAAACCTGTTGAATGTTTTTTTGCAAGGCGCGCCCAGGTGCCCTGCTTTGAATTCATGACCCTGCCGGGCGGGGCAACAAATCCCACAGACATGGAAAAAGGTTTATATGAATTAACCCTGTATCTTATGCCCATGGCCATTCTTGCAAGCGGCTTTCTGTTCGGACTTTGTCTTACTGTGGATCCGCCCCCGGTCTTGATCACCCTTTCTTTTCTCCTGGCAATAAAGGATAGTGAAGAAAGGCTTTTCCCACCAGGGGCGCCGGATCTGATATTTTGCTGTAATAATTTTTTTAAACGAAAAGCTTCCACCTTGATGGCAGTATTCATGGCTTTGTCAGATTCTTGGCGGGCGCGTTTCAAATAGGCTGCCACCCTTTTTGCCCCTTTGATCGCCACTCCTGTGTTACTTGCCGACATTTTCCAGTAGTTCCCTTTCTAAAGCTTTTATTTTTTGTTCCAAAGACCTGGACCGATAAAATCCAAGATCCTCTATGGCCTGGCGCATTTCCTGATAGTCCAGGCCGATGACCCCGGCCGGACCTGCCCGCAATTGGGTTTTGATATCCTGGAAAATGTTCCAGGCGTCAAAATTTACCGGCTGCAGGGCAGGCGCCCGGCCCCAGGGGCAGGTTGCGCATTTTTCCTTATCACCACCACAGATTTTGCAGTATTCTATTCTTTTTCGGTCAACGTGCCATCTGTAGTGGTTTCTAAGTTTTTTTCCTCTGCCGGGTCCCCGTATGTTTCCTTTAAAAGTTCAGACCAAAGATCTTTGGCCTGTTTGTTGTCGCACTCGTCCAGGAAAGTCTGATCCTTTTCGGTCAGGACCATATCCAGGGATTTATCAACAGCGTCCTGGGCGGTTTCCATATTGGGGATACATCCCAGATAAGAAAAACCATAGTCTTTTAATTCTCGGATTTCCCGTCTTTTCAAGGACCGCAATTTGATTTTGCGTTCCTTGCCTGTGTCACTTCTTGTAATTGTGATTTCTCTCATATTTTTTATTAATTACCTTTTCAAATTTAAATTAAATTTTAAGCGTGTGCTTCACCATTGGTCAAAATTGCTTTAAAGCTTGTGGCGTCCGCATTGTCCTCGTAAAAGCCATGGAAAGGCAGGGATATGGCAATGCCCTGGGGGCCTTCAATTGCTGGCGATGTTCTGGCGTAGTGCAATTCAGGAAAAGTCAGGCTTAATGCAGAACTGGCCCCATTTGCAAAAGTCAGGATAATGGCAGACTCAGTGCTGGCTATGGCCTTGTCTAAAAGGGAAGTATCTTCAAACAAGGTGTTTATATTGCCGCCCACGGTCATGATACCGTCGGGCAGGGATCCTAGGACACCGGATCCACCGATAACAAACTGGCTTGTGTCCAGACCAAAATTGATATTACAGTCAACAAGTTTAGCATTTGAAAGGGTGCTGCCCCCTTCGGTCATTGTTAAATGACTATTTTTAAGCCTGGAAAAGCTCGGGGTGGTAGGTGCCGCATCAAAAGAAGATGCCGCAATGGTTTCCAGTGCGCCCACAACATCCAGGGTGGCCAAAAGTTCGCCGTCATCGCCTGCAGCAATAGACACACTGGATACCTTGCACCCGGTATATTGAAAATATTTGCTTGTGCCCAATTCCGTGAACTGGTGTTCCAGGGTAAAGCTTGACCTTGTGGTCCCGGCTTTGTAAGTGTGGGTATATGGATCAGATCCCGCTGTAACAGGGCTGCCGAACATCACCTGCAGCCAATACCAGAAAGCAATCGAATCTATGGGGACCACGATCTGACCTGCCACATTGACATTGCCGTCAAAAGGTTCTGCCGGGTTGACGTTACCCCTTATTGTTGCCGGGGTCTTTTTGTCCCGGGTTCCCTTTACCGATGAACTATTTACTTTTAATAAAAATCCTGCTGTGGCAATGGTTTTAAAAGCACTTTCAATTCCGATCAAAACCGTTGCCAGTGCGCCTGTTTGCTGAGTCATTTTTATTCACTCCTGTTTAAAATTGTTTTCTTATTTTTATTATTGTTCTTATTCATAGGGATCCGCCCCGATCAGTTTTTCCTGGGTGATCGTAATTTCCATATTGGCGGACACAAAAGGAAATTGTTCTATAGTGTTGTATTCTGTGACAATTGATTCAATATGCAGATCATCTGCAAGGGTGTTTTTTATGACCGTCACCACATACCCGCGCAATATTTCAGCATTGCGGCCGCCTGTAAATCTGACCACCCCGCCTGCACTTTCCGGTTTTGCTGAATCAAACACCGCGCAGGAAACCCCGATAATATGGGATTTTGCAGAACTGACCAGGCCGCCCTGTTTAAGGACCGGGAAAAAAATCACCAGGGGACAATCGGCTGCCTTTGGGTCATTCCTAAAATCGCAATTTTCCAACACCAGGGCATCCCGGGTATAGGCTGCAGTTGCCCAGGCTGTGATTGTGGCATCATTGGCCACAGCTTCGGTCAGACCGCTGATAATTGTATTTATTGACGCCATGCTGTAAACCTTTCGTCATTGGATATGGCCAGCAAATAGCACTGGCTGTTTTGATCCAGGATAAAATCCTTATCTTTTACCGATGACCGGACAAACCAGACCGTCCCGTCAATGGTAAAGGTATGCCGATAATCAGGCGCCGGGACCTGGGTCTTTTTGACCAGGATGGCGGCCTGTTCACCTGGATATTGTTTTTCCAGGCTGTAATCCACAAGACATAAGACACTTGCCGGGGCGGACGGGGTGGCCTGGTTGTCATATGATACCGTGTCCCCCAGTTCGTCCAGCATTTCATCTATTTCAATGGAAATCATTTTTTAGCTTTACCCGATTTTGTGGCCGGTTTTTTGGCCGGTTTTTTGCCTGGATCTTTGTCCTGGTCCTGGTCTGATTTTGTGGCCGGTTTTTCAGGTTCATCTGCACAAGGGACGGCCTTGCCAGCAATAAAAAGCTGGCGGGCAGTCCCATGGTCCACCTGGATCACCTTGCCGGGTCTGACATCGCCCATACCATGAACGATGGTTCCATTAGTTATTTTTACTTTTACTTTTTTCATAAATATTAATCCTGTGTAACTGGCAGGGTTTGATCCCCGGACCTGAGTGCAATAATGGCCCCGTCCGCGCTTGCCGTCAGGACCACGGGATCCACAAGCTGGTCATGTTTTAAATTACTTTCAAAATCTCTTAACATATTTTTTACCTCGTTTTTTTTACCTGTGTTTTTTTAACCTGGTGCCCCGGGTGATAAAGCCCGGGACATCCGTATCAATTTAAAAAATTTGGCTTATGCGGTCAGGGCATCCAGCATGGCCGAAAAACTGGCCGCGTGTCTGACACCTACATCAGCATAAGTGTTTGCAGTGATCCGGGTCAGGTTTGTTGTGGCAAGAGTGTAAGGATCAATAACCATGTCAAGGCCGCCCCAGAAAGCACAAAGCAGGTCCGCCCAGTTGCCAAAGAAAAGGGCAGAACAGACGTCACTGGTTCCCTTTGTCAGGGTAGATGATACCTGGTTTGATACCTCGGCGCGATAACCATTGACCTGGTTGTCTTTCCACAAAGGAATTTCGCCATAGGTGGCATTGGTAAAGACCTGTTTTAATTTGCCCCTGACTTTGGCATTTGTCAGGTATCCCATTTTACCGACGTCACCATTTGCGACGGCCACATCGGTTTCAAGTTCAACAATATGGGACCAGGCAGGGGCCAGGCCGTTTGTACCACCGGCCACAGATCCGATACCGGACGTTGCGGCAATTCCTGTGGGTTGATCGCCGGATCCGGTTCCATGCAGGGCGGCCAGATCAATGCCCAGGGCAATGGAGTCCGCCAGCAATTTTCTGATAAGCAATTCAACAGACAGGCTGGACTGGACCAAAAGCTTTTTGGATACTTCGGTATAGGTGCCGATCCGGTTAGGGGTCAAAGCCACCTGGCCAAAGGTAGGGCTACTTTCTGACCCTGCATCGTTTTCACCTTCCCAGGCGGCAGTTGCGCCGGTTGCCTGGGACGGGATGGCAATATCACCCACAAGGTTGTCCAGGACAGTTGCGCCCATGTCTTTGACTTTCATGGAGTTCTGCAAAAGGTCAATAAAAGATCCAGCCATCAAAGTTGAATCCACAAGATAACCGCCCTGGCTGTCGGTTCCCACCGTGACATCCTTCATGGCCAGAACCTGATAAGGGATAGAAAGCTGGCCCTGGACCGCAATGCCGGTATTTTTAAACTGGACTTTTGCCTCCTGGTCCATTTCTTTTTCAAACCCGGTCAATTTGCCACTGGCCCCTTCACTGATCGCTTTTAAAAAGGAAAAGTTTTTCAAATCCTTTTTGTCCTGGTCAGACAGACTTTCCAGATCGACGGCCGGTTTTGCCTGGTCTTTGATCATTTTGTCAAAAGCCTTGGCCCTGAAATCCGCCACAGACTCGCCGGATCTCACAGCGGCGTCGGCCTCGGTTTCCATTTTTGCATCTTTTCCCATGGCCAAAATATCAGCCTGGCGTTTTCTTTCCGTTTCCCGGACGGCGTTCATGTCGATAGATGTTTCTTTTTTTTCTGTTTTAATTTCTGGCATTTTTTCTACCTCTTTTTTTAAAATTATGGTTTCGATTTTGTCATCTGCTGATCTGATCCCGACGGTTTCATCAGCTGGGACTGCAACAATGGACGCCTCAACAGGTTTCCATTTTGTTACCAGATACTTGTCAGGGCCTTTGTCACTTTCTTCCAGCAATTTCATTTCCTGGATGTAATAACCGACAGATACATTTTTCCTGATACCGTCCTGGACATCCTGAAAAAACTCGCTTGCGCGGTCAGACTTTCCAAATCTGACCCTGGCACGGCCAGTGCCATCCTGCAACCAGGCTTTTTCAATGATTCCAATCTGGTCATTATGATTATGTCCGGTCAACAATGGCGCATTACCGGACGCGATAAAACTCATGTCAACGTGCTTTTTTTTGTGGCTCAAGATCTCAATTCCGAAATATCGTTCGTATGGATCCTCGGATGAAAACGACAATTCGATTGTGCGGTCTTCTTCGTTGACATCCTCTTTTCTAACTTCCAGACTCCGGGTAATTAACCCTAAACTAATTGATTTTGGCATTGTCTTTTTCTCCAAATAATACAGGTAATTCTAAGCCATATTTTTCCGCCAGGGCCTTTTCCCTGGAAAGACGGTCAAACACTTCGTCAATGTCCATGCCCTGTTCGCTGATAACATCGGACAAAGATTTAAATCCGTTCCTGACTGCGGATATATTGGCTTTAATTTCTTTTTGCGGATCCACCCAATTCCAGCCCCGGGGTTGCCAGTGCGGTTTTGAAAATTTATCTTTTTTCCGGTATGGCAGATCTAAGGCATTACTCATGAGCGCCATGGATAACCACTGGGGGAAAACAAGATCATTTAAGTTTTCAACAAACCAGGACTGCAGTAAACGCCAGGCGTCCCGGTCTGACAGTTCGCCGGATCTGATACTGGAATAGCTGACCCCTTCCAGATCATTGGCAAGACCGACATAAGACACATTCAAACCCGACGCGATACCCCGCAGCATGGATTTTGAAAAACTTTCAAACGCGGCATTGGGGTGGCTGGGGTCCCAGGGTTTAAAGTCCACACCCTCGGGCAGTTTTTCAAAAGTTCCGGGTTCTGCCTCGCTGATCAGGGCGCCGTCTTCCTCTGTTTCATCTTCATCAAATCCGGCACCGTCCGGCAGGGTTGTAAAAAAGCCCATTTTACTGGCTGCAATTCTACTGGCCACAAGTTCGGCCTCTTCCATGCCGCCCAATTGTTTTAATCTATATGCAGGCGTTACCATCCAGGGGACGCCCCGGGTCTGGTGTGGTCTTTCCTTGATATACAAATGAATAATATTTTCAGCCGAAATTTCGACATGGGATTTTGTGATCATGGTCCCGGCAGATTCGCCGGGGTGATCACTCAAAAGATAATATTTAACCGGCCTGCCCCATTTATCGCGTTTGACTCCGCCCTTGATCCGTTCCCTGGGAATAGTGTAATTTTCGTCCAGGTAATCAATTTCAATCAAATGCAGGGAAAAACCAAAAGGCCCGGTCAATACTTTCTGGATTAAGACTTCGCCATCTTTGGCCACAGCCTCAATAATTGCCTGCTGCAGTCCTGTCCAGCTGTATCCACCACACATGGTGCAAGTGCCTTTTTTGCCCCAGGCCGTCCAGGCGGTTTCAATCTTTTTATTTGCCACCGTGTCATGCTTGCCATTGTTGTCCTTTGCTTTATTCTGCAGCAAAATTCCTTTGTGACCAATCACATTGACTTTCAGCATATTCATGAACCGCTTTGCATAATCATTATTTTGACAAAGGTCCCGGGATCTGGCCCGTAAAATTTTAAGATTAGGAATAATATCTGCATCGGCAGACGTCGGCTGGATATTCCAGTCAGCTGTCAATCGGCCCATACTGGCGGCCTGGTATGCCTTGACTTTTCTTTTTCTTTTTTTCTTAAATGGCCACATTATACAAACCTCATTTTTATAACCCTTGATGATTTGATTTTCCCGGCTGCAATTAATTCCCGTTTGTATTTTGCTTTATACAGGTCCCGGTATTTGATCTGCTCGGCAAGACTCATGTGCTGCACTTCAAAATTGCCCACTTTCTGGGATAATTGCGTTTTGCTGGCCCGGCCCTCGATGACAGATTCCAAAGCGTCCAGGACTTTTTTGACATGGGACCTGTAATCATAACCACTGTCCTGGGTGGCAAAATCGGTCAGGATCTCGATGACACCCGCGTCAATCTGATATTTTTCTGTCCCGTTTGTAATATGGGCCTGGAATTCGTATTCGCCGGGGTCATATGCTGCAGTAGTTGCGGCGGCAATTTCGATCAAATGGTCATTGCCGTCCGCAGTTGATTCGATCTGGATCTGGTTGTCCGATTTGATAAGGGTATACGTTATGACCCAGGACTCCGACGCCGGATAATCAGACAAAGATACTGACCAGGACGCAGAAATCCCTGCCGTTAATTGACTGGGGATTTTGTCTAATACTGTTACATAGGTCATTAAATCCTCTTTTTTCAGTATTGATAAAAATTTTAATATTTTTAAAATTGTGGAAATTATAAGCCGGGTTTTTTCAGAAAATTAAAAAAGGATAAAAAAGGATACTAAAAAGACGCAATAGGACGCAATGGGCTATTGACAGGGGTTAAAATAGGTAAAAAAAAGACCCCGGCTTGATACCGGGGTTAAAAAGACTTGTTTTTCTTAAAAAAGCGCCTGTGGAATTATCAGACGGCTTGAATCTATAAATTTTTCAGGTTTTCATCCCTTTGTTTTTCCACCCAGGTTTCTAAATCAGACGGCCTTGCAATCCATGCCCCTTTTCCGTCAATCTTAAAAGCAGGCAGATTTTTTTTCGATACATAATATGCCATCTCTTTCCAGTTGATCCCAACAGCTGCACAAATTTCCTTTGCCCCTTTAAAGACCAGTTTTATTTCCATGAATTGACAAACCCCCGGGACGTTTTACTGGCCGGTTTTTTTCGGGGCCTGGTAGCTTTTTTGGAAATATAGGATAATGATGGCGCCCATTCATGATCTGCACAGGCTGCCGCGATGTTTTCACAATCCAAAAGATGGTTGTCCCGCCGGATCTGGACCCAGGATTTTTTCCCGTTCCTGTCGGTTTCTATTACCTCGGCCGTGATCTGCCGGGCATAATCAAGCCCTGTATCAGCGTTTAAAGTTATGGCCTGGGGCTGATCCAATTCTCTTGACAGACGCCAATGAAAAAGTTCTTTTAACTGGTTGACGTCCAGAAAATAAAGGACCAGGCCGCCCTTTATAACTCTGTTACCCCGGGACATTTTATCAATGGTACTGGGTTTCACTTTTTTGATCTGGGGCCTGGACGCGCCTTTAATGGCAAAAGCCTTATCACGGCCCATGGTCCTGATCCAGGCATATACTTCCTCGGTCTTGCTCCAATCATCATCGCTGGACTTGCCGCCGCCGCTGTCGATCCCGGTCCGCCAGATCCCCATTTTATCGCCAGCCCCTTTGCCCTCGACCTGATACCGGGTTTGAAAAAGCAGGGTTTCCACGTCCATCCAGGTTGATAAAAATCCATACTGGACCAGGTGACTGGACAAGTCTTTTTTCCAGGCCCGGACCACAAACCAGAAACCCGCCTTTTGAACATCCACCCCGCAGGTCAGGGCCACAGCATCCGCCGGAACAATACCCCCGGGTAGATCGTTTATGTGTTCCATTATTTCATCTTCTTTTTTTGTTTTGACCCTGGACACATACGGCCGGGCCTCGTATGAATTATAAAAATCCTGGGCCTTGACAGGATCATGCAGCCCCAAAAGAAAAGCCGCCGCAATCTCACCAAATGAAACAAAATAAGAAATCCAGGCCGGGACATGAAACCCGATAACAGACGGCCGAAATTTTTCAAGATATGTGTTAATTGAAATTTTTGTGTCCCGGGCAATCCATACCCCTTTTCGGACCGCCTGGTCCCGGATACTTTCATCCCATTTGCCTTGACAGTGTTCGCACTCATACCATGCCAAACCTTTATTTTTAAGTTCTTTGGGGTCTGCTTCATGTCCACCGTCCCATTTGATCCCTTTGAATTCCATCAGCTGGATCATACCGCAAAAAGGGCAATGGACATGATAATCGAAAATCACGTCTGAGCTATTAAGCGCCTGCCAGATGTTCCCGGACTCAAGCGTCGGGGTGGAAATTTTAAAAAACTTTGATACCGGCCTGAAAGTTGTCAGGCGTTTGTCGATCAGTTCCAGGGGTCCGGTTTCTTTTTTAGAAGGGTCAAAACCTGGTTTGTCCACTTCGTCGGCAATGGCATATTTTATGGGTTTATTTGCAACACTGGAAACCGACCTGGCCCAGCCCAAAAATATTTTCATATGGGATAAATTAATCCGATATGAGGACTTATCTTTTTCCTGGCCAGTCAGATATTTCTGCAGCCGGGGGGCGGCCTCGATCATGGGCAGGATCCGGTCCTTTGAATTTTCCACAGCTGTCTTTTCATCCGGGTAAATATACAGGACGGGACCCGGCGCCCGGTCAATGCAATACCCGACAAAATTGTGAACCGCCTCGGATTTGCCAGCCTGGGGCGTTGCACAAAGATTGATTTCACGGACAAAAGGCAGGGCAGCTGCATCCATTATGCCGGTCAAATACGGGGTCACATCATTGTGCCAGATCCCGGGCAGAACCGACATGGTCAGGATCCGATATTTTTCTGCCCAGTCGGAAACCTTAATCGGTTTTTGTTTTCTCAAGATCTTTTTTTCAGGCCGGGAAAATAAAAACTCCCGGATACCTGACAGGGTTTTCCATAAATCATCAGAGCACCAGGCGCGCTGTTTTGTAAAATCCTGGATCTCTTTATCTTTGAAAAGTTGCTCCATATTAATTAAACAAACCCGTTTTTGATTGCCAGCCATTCCGGCATAGTGAAAATTATCGTGTCACCTGGTCCGCCGTCCTGGTCAGTTTCCACTAAAGATTTTGGGATCCAGACCTCTTTGTCCCCATCATCAGAAATCAAAAAAGCGGCATCTGTTTCCCTTTTTATTTCCGCGCAAATTTCGATTGGATTTTTCATTGTTAAATCCTTTAACTGGCTGCAGTAACAAATGATAAAATAATGACTCAGTTCATCGGCTCAAAGCCCTACCACAATTTATGCAAAAATTAATATGATTTCCTTTCAGAAGTTTGTCCACCATACCCCATGGACGGGCACTGAATGACAATCTTGATTTTATAAATGTCAAAAACGGAATGCGGGAGATTACAACAGGCTATCTTACGGTCATAAAAGCTACAGTAGTAACAGGGCTTTGTGTCTGTTGCAACCGTATTATTGGGAGGCCGTTCGCAAAACTCAATAGCCCATTTTTCAAGGTACTTAGCCAAGACCAGGTGGTCTTTATGGCTATTTCGGTCATAATGATTCAAGATGTATGAAGCGATCTTAACCGTTTCCAACTTTGGTTGTTCCATGTAAAAGTCCTCCCAATATTAAATTCAGCAGCAAGCTTGCGCAGCCTGCTGCAATGGCTTATTGGCTGGATTTTCCAGCAACGCCGCTAAATATGTCCAATTGTTCTACGTTTATTATTGAACCCATTGCACAATCAAAAATATGCTTTCCGAGTTCTGGATTAACCATATTTCTTAACAATCTACGTTTATCTTTTATTTTAAATTTTGATATATTATATCCATAAATAATGCGATTACCGCCATTAATTTGCTCGTGATTATGTTCACGACTTGCAAAGTTTTTTGGTTTTGCATGAAAATTAGCCCAAAATAAATGCCGATCTAATTTAAAAGATGGTTCAACAATTGGGTCGTAATATGGAATAACGTTTTCAACCACCCACTTACACTTTGAAAAATGTTTAAGAAGTGTTATCTCTTCCCATAATTTTATATCTGGGTAAACAGCAGAATATTGACCTCGCATAGCTCCCATTCTTCTTATGTCGCTATGAGTAGGGCAAGGTGGAGAAGACCAAATAAAATCAAATTCAGAATAATGATTTAAAAGATATCCATGAGCGTCACCGACAATAACTTTATCATCAGGATAAAAAGCAGAATATACTTTTGCTATATCTGGATCGATTTCTACAGCGGTAATATCTTGCGGGCCCCAAAGCTTTCTATTACCTCCGATCCCAGCATATAAGTTTAGTATTTTCATTTTTGTCCTTTGCTATAACCAGTTTACCTGGTTCATGATTTTATTGGCGATGCTCAGGGTGTCAGCCCTGTGTCTAAGCCAATGTAATGATCACCGGCTTGTCCGGTGCATTATTTTATTGGCGGGCGCGTGACCCGCTTTCTATCCGACTAAAAATCTCATAGATGAATTTCACGGCATAATCGGGTAGCTTGATTTTGTCCTTGTTAGATTCATAATATTCCTGTGCTGTATCCCCAAACTTATAACCCATTGCCATCCAATCAAGGACCATGTGAACCATGTGAACCTCAACGGTTGGGTTATCTACCCATTTTATTGATGTCCAATTTTCCCAATGATGTGGGTTTTTATTTTTATGATGTTCCCATGCTTCAGATATATCGTATTTTGGCTCGGTATCCGTAGGATAAAAAGATTTCCGATATTGTACAAATTCTTGCTCAGATAATTTTGAGATATCGTGAAAATCAACTTCATCAGAAATTGAGAAAAAATAATAGTCATCCCACATAAAACGCATATCTTTACACTTTTCTTGAAGTTCACCCCATGCCTTTCTGACATTCAAAACGTGTTCTTTAATGTAAGAAAGGTATTCCTGCGTTTTTTCTATAATTTCCATGGTTGTTGCCGGTTTCTCATTCATTTATTTAGTCCTTTTGGTTCGCTCTGCGGCTTGCCCGTAGAAGCGTTGTTATTGGTTGAATTTGGCACAAATTTCGAGCCAATGTTAAAAATCATTCGCGTAGCGCAGCGGAGTCGATTGCATTTTTCTTATTATCCGTTTTTTCTGTTTCTGCATCGCTTGCCCATCTAAACAGATCATTTGATAATTCAGGGTTCTCGGCCCAGATCTCTTTTGCATATGTGCGCATTGCCTGTCTTGATGCGTGACCATATGAGTCATCTTTTGTCGGGTTTAAAACAAAGTATTTCATTTTTAGTCCATCCATTATCTTTCTCCTTTAAATATATTATTTACTGGAATAATCTTGTCCGAACGTCCGTATATTCATAATCCTCTGCAACCAGTTCAATAGAATCTAATTCACGATCAGATGAAAAACCAATATCCGCACCATCAAGATAATCTCTAACTTTTTTATAAGCCC
>Ga0257118_1000757_pt1 | contig 25027 bp, 25 predicted proteins | sample SI112_150mmetaG_FD_190156 | JGI IMG/M metagenome (GOLD analysis project Ga0257118, IMG submission 190156) | Marine microbial communities from Saanich Inlet, British Columbia, Canada - SI112_150m | ecosystem: Environmental > Aquatic > Marine > Inlet | place: Canada: British Columbia | collected...
ATTCAGAAGCACAATCTATTTCATTTCATGGTACTTCTGGTAAAGGTGGATTTTCACCTGGTACAGCTACAAGAGATAATGTAAGATTAGCTATAGGACAAATTACAAATGGTATCTATGGTATGATAGGGTACGATGGTTCTGGTAATACACTTCTCGAATTAAGTGAAACACAAAATGTTATAGCCGGTTGGTCAATTAGTGAAGAGACACTTGGTAATGATTATATGGCGTTATCTGGGTCAGCTTCAGATGGTTCGGACGCTCCAAGAATTAGAATGGGTGAGAGCAAGACTGTACATCGAATGTTTATTGGTAATCTTGGAGACATTCATGGTGTAGGTAGTGATGCATGGGGCCTTCGTGGGTTTGATGGTACTGGTATAACCGCGGACGATGTAATTGTTGAGGTAAGTAATCAGAAAGCTCGTCTCGCTGGCTGGGATATGAGTCCAGGAAAGTTAGAGAGTGGTACAGTTGCTAGAATAGACGGAAATACCGCTACAATAGCTCTTGGTACTAATGCTACTACTCATACAAGTACCACACCACAACCTTCATTGTTTTTTGTAAGTGCATCAGAAGAACCAATCTTTTTTGTTGGTGAAAATTTTAGTTATGTGAATGATGTATTGACTGCTGGTGGTTGGAAGATTGGTAATCAGATGATGTCGAGTTCAGTTTCAGCAGATACTGATGGTATAATAATAGATGCTGAAGCTAAAGTCATAACATTTCATGGTGCCGATGGTAAAGATTCATTTTCACCTGGTACAGCTACAAGAGATAATGTAAGATTAGCGATAGGACAAGTTGCGACAGATATTTATGGTATGATAGGATACGATGGTTCTGGTGATACACTTCTCGAATTAAGTGAAACACAAAACTTAATAGCGGGTTGGACTATTAGTTCATCTTCAATTGCTAATGGAACGAGGATGGTATTAGATGCGGGTAAAAGTTCAGTTAGTATAAATGATACTGTATGGGGAAATACTGGAGTTCAAATACAATATAATCTTGGAACACCAAGAATGTTTGTTGGTAAAAAAGGAGGCGGTTTTATCGAATTTGATGGGCAAAATGTTTCTATAAGTGGTTCTTCATTTCTACTTGGTAAGACAGGTACTGGTGGTCAATATCTAAGTGGTTCTGATGGTAAGTTAGAAATAAGTTCATCCACGTTTCACCTAAATTCGAGCGGAAACGTGACAATGACTGGTAAAATAACTTCTGAGACAGGAACTCTGGGTGGATGGGATATTCAAAGTGGATATGTGGAAAAAGATGGAGTACGATTAAATGCTGGAAATAATAATGCTTATATGGGTATTGGTATTGCTTCATATGCTACAGATGGTGGAATATTCCTTGGTGAGACAAGTACTGGACTTTATCAATTAAGTGCAGTTAATGGTACAAAACATTTAAAGTGGGATGGAACTAACTTAGAAATAAACGCCGGGAATTTCTCGTTAGATTCAAGTGGTAATGTAACCGCTACAAGTGTAGATTTAACAGGTGATATAACTGCAGAAAGTGGTTATATTGGAACGGAAGCTGATGGATTCACATTAACCAGTGAATATTTTACAAGTAATGCATCAAAAACATCGGTAACAAATACAACTGATGGTGTATATGTTGGAACAGATGGATTCGCCGCAGGAACTGGTCAACTTATTATGAAATCAAGTGGTCAAATATCTGGTTCAACCTTTAAATTTTCAGATAACTTGAGTGGTGACGTATCAGCTGCGAGATATGGAGACGCAAGTTTTGACAATTACGTATATAATGATGGTAGTTCGTTCAATATACAAACAGAAGCGTTTAATTTAAATACTGCTAATATAGTAATTAGTAGTAGTAATAATGGTGTTATAGCATTGGGTAGTACACCACCAACAGATTATATTGGTGTTGGTGCTAATAGGAAAAAAGGATTTTACGTAAGTGGACTTGGTAGTTTACTAATTGGTAACTCAGATGGGGGTAGAATACAATACGATTATAGTACTGAAAATCTTATAATGAGTGCATCAAGTTTCATGTTAGGAAAAGGAAGTACTGGTACTGGTGGTCAATTTATTAGTGGTTCGCCAACTGGTGGTGGAACGATTGAGATAAGTTCAAGTAATTTTCACTTAACTAAAGCTGGTAATGTTACAATGGCAGGCACAGTTTCGGCGAGTGCTGGTGATATAGGTGGATGGTACATTGGAACTGATGAGATTTCTGCGACATCGGCGTCAGGGTATGGTTCAACACTTGATACTATTGCTTTAAGTAAAGATGAATTAGCATTATATGTAAAAGATAATGATACCAGTCAATATGTAGCTAAATTTGGTAAGTTTGTATTGGATTCACCGGCCACCGTGGGATTATTATTTCCAAGTAGAGTTCCAAATGGCGGATTTGAAAATGCTACACATTGGACATATGATGACCAAGGTTATTATCAAAATGATGGCCCAGAAAGGTCGTCTGGTGGCCCGTCCGCTAGTGGTAGTTATGGTGCGTCTATGACATTTAATAATTTTAATACTCCCGAACAAGCATCAGAATAAATCCGCGTAATGTTTAAGTATATACAAATAGGAGTATAATATGGCGTCAATTAGTACACAAGCCGCAATTAAAAATGAGTTTGAATTAACTGGGAGTGGAGGTGAAGCTCCCATCGCACCAGGGTTAGCAGTAGCTGGTTCATTTTTATCCAAAGGAAGCAATAGTTCGGCACCGTATTGGACAGTTACATATGATATTTGGGGGTCACATGTGAGTGCTTCAACTACTACGTGGACAAAATTGTATGAAGCTTCGGGTAGTGCTGTTTCCACCAATTGGGCAAAATCATCATTTACATTTAAATCTCCAGTTACTGATGCTGACGGGACAACTGTTGCAGAATGGAATAAAATTTCATTTAGGGTAACTGGTTCATTAAGACGGACTGGAATATTTAGCCCTACCTATACTACTAGCGTGTATTTTGATGTCTTTAAACTGACGGCTAACAGACCACAAGTGCATGCGTCAGATGAGGGGATGTTGATTTATAATTCTGCAGAGAATTACATTAATATGACGGCAGAAGGATTAGAGATGGTCGGGGGTTCAGTTGAAGCTAATGATGTATATGCACCTTATATTAAGTCACCTGAATTTGTAGTACCAGACGGGGGAGTAATGACAGCCGAATCAGCATATGGGGCATTGACTATTAAAACAAGAGATGTTGGTATTGCAACATCAGCTTCAACGTTTGAAGCAGGTAATCTTATTTTACGAGGTGGAGAAGGTATGGGTATGGGTGATACTGGTGGTAATATTTATCTGATACCTGGTTCTGGTTCAATGGGCGATGGTGGAACATCTGGTGGTGGCCCAGTTGGTGTGGGAGGTGGAGTGGTTGTAGTTGGCCCTCATTCTACACCAAGAATTATTCTTAGTGGTTCTGTAGTTCCAACGCAGGGAAGTTTTGATTGTGAAATGCAATTCAAAGACCCACTTGGTGATAAGGGTGTTGCATTTTTTACAAAACAAACAACGGGCCTTGGTGCAGCGGGGTCAGGATTATTTAAAGTCGTTTGTCCAAATCTCGATGGTAGATTGTCGTTGGGAGCCGGGAGCTGGACGAGTAGTAACAATATTGTAATTGCTGAAAATGGTAGAGTAATAATCCAACCTACTGGTGGGGCTAACGATGTAGCCGCTTCAGCACTCTACGAGTTAAATGTAGTAGGAGATATTAATTATTCTGGTAATCTTACTAATGTTTCAGATAGAAGACTTAAAATAGATATAGAAGATATTACTGGTTCTTTGGAAGTAGTAAATAATTTGGAACCAGTTAGGTTTAATAAAATAGGATATCGAACTATAGTTCCCGATACTGGAAATCCAAGACTTGATGGTATGAATGTAACACAAACTTCAATGAGTGAAGATAATACGGTAATTACGGGTAGTAGAGTAGAAATTGGATTTATAGCACAAGATGTTTTACCATATGTACCAGAAATTGTAATGAGTGGTTCGGTAGGTGGACATTATAGTGTGGATTATGCAATGTTAACAACCCACTTGGTTGGAGCAATTAAAGAATTAAAAGCGGAAGTAGATGCATTGAAGAATGTATCACATTCACACACATAGATATAAAATGGAAAATAAAGTAATTGAATATCTTAAAAATGAAATTTATTTTAGAGTACAACCATCACCCGTACATGGTGTTGGTTTATTTGCTATTAAAGATATTCCAAATGGTACTAATATTATTGTAGAATTTCCACACGAATTTAGTGAGATGATAAGTAAGAGTAAATTGGTAGGTATTCATGAAAATGTTCTGAAGTTATTTAACGGGATGTATTATTCTACTGAAGAATTTCTAAGAATAAAATTATATCCATTTTTAAAACTTCATTATATTACTTTTATGAACCATTCAGACACACCAAATATGTATCTTTCTAAAGAAGATGGAGTTTATAGTGGAATTACTCTATCAGATATTAAGATTGGTGAAGAGATATTTGAAGATTATAGTAAATTGGCCAAATTAAGTAGAGGAGTTAAATAATGGCAAATTTAAGTAAAACAGGAATAACAGGCGGTTATTCGATAACACCCGCACATATAACTAATTTATATGATTGTTTAACAGGTGATATTTCATTTGATAATATCAATATAGCTAAATTTGAATATTTGAACGCAGGCGGAACAGCTGGTTCGGGTGGTTATGGTATTAGAGACAATAGTGGAACGATGGAATTTAAAAATACTGGTGGTGCATGGGCATCAATTGCTACTGGTTCTGGTGCGTCACTTTCAGCAGGTGGAGCCGATGGTAATATTCAATATAATGATGGTTCTGGTGGTTTTGCTGGTAGTTCTAAGTTTATATTTAACAGTACAGATAGAGGATTTGCCGTAGGTGATTTTGCAAGTACAAATAACAATACGTTTATTAGTATGTCAGATGTTAGTGGTGAAATAACATTAAATTCGATTGGCGTAATTACAAACGGTGATTATTCTGGATATTCGCTTGGTACGTATATGTCAATTGATGACCCGAATGAAATTACACGTATACAATGCGAGGGTACTACATTTATAGGTGATGATGACTGGGTTGGATATGGTAATGGTACACACATAGAAGTTAATGATGTTAATTTGTTGATAAGTATGAGTGCTACAAATGGAGTTATAGTAAGTACATTGGCGACTGGTTTGTCTATTGATGTTGGAGCGGATGCCAATGGTAAATTACAATTAAATGTGTCTGATTATAGATTAAAAAAGAATATTGAATCAATACCAAATGCATTAGATAAAGTTTTACATATGGATGGTGTTAATTTTGAATGGAAAGGTAAAAATGAAGGCAACGACCATTTTGCAGGAGGAACAGGAAAACGCATAGGTTTGATAGCTCAAGATGTTGAGAAAGTATTACCAGAAGTAGTATTTCAAAAGGATGGTTATTATGGTATGAATTATAGTCCAATAGTAGCTTTATTAGTTGAAGCTATAAAAGAACAACAACCACAAATGGATGAATTAATGGAAAGATTAGATAAATTAGAGAATAGTAATGGGTAATTTAAGTAAAACTGGAATATCTTCTGGTACTACAATAAATTCTACATATATAACTAATTTATATGATTTCTTCACTGGAACAACAGCATATGATAACATAAATATTGCTGATTGGGATTATATTAACGCTGGTGGTAATAAAGGTGAAAGTGGTTTTGGTTTTAAGAATAATAGTGGTACTATCCAAATCAAACCTAATCCCGATGGTACTTGGGGCGACTTAGCGGCAGGCGAAATTAAACCAAGTGGTAGTGCTGGTTCTATTGTTTTTAATGATAGTACTTCTTTTGGAGGAGATGATAAATTTTATTTTTCAACTCTATTAACCTCCGCGGTATTCCAAGTTGGTGATACTAATCATACAGACAATAAAACTAAGATTAGTATGTCAGATGATACTGGATTGTTAGAGTTAGCACATATTGGAGTGTCGGCTCAAGGAGACTCGACAGGTATGTCACTTGGTTCGTATATAACTGTTGATGATGTTAATGAAGTAATAAGAATACAAAGTGAAGGTAGTGTAATTATAGGTGATGATGATTGGATTGGATATGGTAATGGTACACACATAGAAGTTAATGATGTTAAACAACAAATTAGTATGAGTTCCACCCTTGGAGTATCAGTTTCTACTTTATCTACGGGTGGCGGTATTTCAGTTGGAGCGGATGCATATGGAACTCTGAATACATATGCGTCTGATTATAGATTAAAAAAGAATATAGAACCAATAGAATCTGCATTAGATAAAGTTCTTGGTATAACTGGTGTTAACTTTGAATGGAAAAGTAAAGAAGAGGGGAATGACCATTTTGCAGGAGGAACAGGAAAACGCATAGGTTTGATAGCTCAAGATGTTGCGAAAGTATTACCAGAAGTAGTATTTAAAGAAGGGGAATACTATGGTTTGAACTATTCGCCATTGGTATCGTTGTTGATAGAAGCAGTAAAAGAAAGACAGAAACAAATCGAAAATCTTAAAGAAAGACTCAATAAATTTGAGTAATGATATTTATATATAGGGAAATCCAATACATAGGAGTTAAAATGTTAACAAAATTTGAAGATATAATAGAAGTGGTTTTAGAGCACGAGGGTGGATATGTAAATGACCCGAAAGACCCTGGTGGCGAGACAAACTTTGGTATTGCGAAGCGTTCACACCCTGACGTAGATATAGCCAATCTAACTAAAGATGGTGCTAAAGAAATCTACAAGGAACATTATTGGGTTAAGAATAAAGTAGAATCTCTGTCAGAAGAGTTGCGTCACATTTACTTTGATATGTGTGTAAATCAAGGTAGAGGAAGAGCAGTAAAGATTTTACAACAAACTGCTAACGCTAAAGGAGCAGGATTAAAGGTAGATGGTGGAATGGGGCCGATGACGATAAGAGCAATGGATGGTGTTGAGTTAGATAGAGTTCGTGCATATCGTGTTAAGTATTATGCCGATTTAGTAACAAGAAAACCAGATTTGGAAAGATTTTATTTTGGTTGGTTTAGGAGAGCATTGGAAGTTTAATGTTAAGAAAACTTTTAAAAGAAATAATAAAAATTGAACTTCGAGAGTTTCTCGAAGATACAGGGAAACTTTGTGTTGTTCTAATGGGATTACCAGCCGCTGGGAAGTCAACTTGGATTAATAATGAAGCAAAAACCTATATACCAGGATTTACAGGGTATAGTGTAACTAATTCTGATGCACAAGTACAAGCTTTACAATATGATACTGCAATGTTACATTATAATCATTTAATAAAGGAGATAGATAGTGAAAGACGTTTTCAAGAGTTTATACTTCAGACAACTTATACTTCTAATAGAGGTAAACAAATAAGTTTACCAGTTGATTATGGTTGGTGGGAAGAAAATAAGAGTAAGGGTGCTAGTTGGTATTATAAACAATTATATAAATCATATTATGCGTCATATTTTGATATAAGAGATATAGCAAAGAAATATGAAAAGGATTTGTTTAATACTAAAATACATAAAGCTGGAAAACTTCTTGTAATAGATACTGTCGCGTCAAAACCACCAAAAATTTTAGGTAGATTGAAAAAAACTCGTCAACAAGGATATCATAATATTATTGTTTATTTAGAAATACAATCAGATTTAGCTGTAGCAAGAGATAAGTGGAGAGAAAAAAATAAAGGTAGAGGCGTAGGAGCATCTATAATTGATAATTATGCTAAAAATATGAGTTCCGCGTATAAAGTTTATAAAACAGAAGGAAAAGATGATAGTGGGTTAGTTGACAGATTAATGTATTTTAAATGGTATCCGGCCGGAGCATCACCAATTAAGGGTGTTTGGAAAAAATTGGAAGATAACCGATATTCTATTAAAAGAAAAATAAGAAAATTGAGGGAGAAATGAATTGAACGGAATGCAAAAACTTGTTGAAAGTGTTGTTCGAGACACTATCGGTGAAGCCTCAGACCCACAATCAAACACAGCACCAAAGAAAATAGAACAAGTAGTTGGTGTTTATGTTGGTAGATTTCAACCTTTTCACGTTGGTCATTTTAACACTTATAATGAGATGGTTAAACAATTTGGTAAAGGTAATGTTTTTATAGCTACGTCAAATGTTAGTGGTGGTGATAGACACCCATTTAATTTTAAAGAGAAACAAAAAATTATTAGTAAAATGTATGGTATAAAGAAGAGTTCTATTGTTCAAGAAAAGAATGTTTATTCTCCAGTTAATATTTTATCCAAGTTTGATTCAGAAACTACAGCTGTAGCGGTAGGTTTAGGTAAAAAAGATTCTGGTAGACTTGGTGGTAAGTATTATAAGAAATTTACTGGAAAAAATATGAAGGGTTTCGAGAAAGAAGGCTATATTTATATAGTACCAACGTTTAAGTTAAAAGTTGGTGGTACTACTATAAGTGGAACAACAGTTAGGAAGATATTGGGTTCGCCTGATATAGATGAAAATAAAAAGAAAAAATTATTTAAGGTTATTTTTGGTAAGTTTGATAATTCAATGTATGATTTTATAACGAATAGAGTAATGTTTGACCATATAAAGCTAGATGGTGTATTATTAACAAAAGAAATGCTTGGTAAATTTTTTATAGAGAATAATGTAAAAGATATTTTAAAAGAGGCTTCAACAATTACGACTACTAATTCGAAGAGGGGTGCAAATGCAGGTGGTGGAGCTCCAGATGATGGGCCAGGAACGTTCTACCAAAATTTTTCGGATTATTATAGAGTATCAAAAGATGCAGTTCCTTGGTTTATGCAAAAAACAGGTTGGAGTGTTGTAGAATTTTTGATTAAAGATAAAGAAGAAGAAGTTTTAGACCCCGATATGGATTTTACTATGATTAGGAATCCAATCTCAGCTGCGACATTTGGAAGAGCTGGTTCTATACCAGGTGATAAACAAGTAATGAAAAAATATAAATTAAGATTAAGTAGTGTGTTAGAAAGACTTGGATGGGAAATAATCAAGTGGATGGGTACAGATAGTAAAGGTGTTCAAATATCACAAAAACCAACTAATGAATATGGTAAAGGTAAAACTACGTGGTCTTCTAAAGGAACTAAACATGAGAAAGCTACATTATCAACAAATGCTGATATGAGTGATGCGGGTTTACCAGTTAAAAAACAAAAACCAGACGATGAAATTGGTCAATTAAATTTAATTGATAAACAGAAAGGTATTGGATGGAAAGGTTTAAACGAAAAAATAGATATAGTTGATGAAGTAAAACAACTAATACTTGAAGGTGGCGCATATGGTCATTTAGCTCACCCATTTGATGATAATAATTTAACATTTAGAGATTTTAGAACAATAATTACTAATACTTTAAAAGGAGAGATTAGTAAAGAGAAACCAGCTACTGAAAAGACAGATGGCCAGAATATAATGATAAGTTGGCGAGATGGTAAACTTATAGCCGCCAGAAACAAAGGACATTTGAGAGATAGGGGTGCTAGTGCTCTAACTACCGCCGGGATTAGTAAGATGTTTGCAGGTAGAGGTGATTTACACACAGCGTTTAGTATGGCTATGAAAAATTTAGAAACCGCTATAAGTGCTCTTAGTGACGCCCAAAAAGATAAAATTTTTAAAGAGGGTGAACAATTCATGTCTTTGGAAATTATCTATCCAAAAACAGCTAATGTTGTACCATATGAAAAATCATTGTTAATATTCCACGGCGTAATTCAGTATGATGAGATGGGAGCTCCAATTGGGGATATGTCTTCATTCGCTCGTATGTTAGCAGGTATGATTAAACAAATTGATAAAGATGTACAAAGTGAATTTGCAATTGAATATCCACCAGTAGTAGAATTACCAAAAATAAAGGATTTTTCAAAACGTAAAAAATATTATATTGGTAAATTAAATTCTTTACAGAAAAAGTATAAGTTAAAAGCTGGTAATACCTTGGGTGATTATCATCAAGCGTTTTGGACAGACTATATTACTAAAGCTACAAAGAAAACAAAGACTAAATTACCAGAAAGTGTGTTTATTAAATTAGTTAAACGATGGGCTTTCTTTGATAAGTCATATAAGTTATCACAAGTTAAAAAAGATTTAAAGAAATTTCCAAAGTTTTTAGATTGGGTGTTAGAAACCGATAAAGAAAACCACAAAGAAATATATAAAGACAATATTTTACCCTGGGAAGAATTATTTTTAGGACTTGGCGCAGAAATAATGTTGAATATGACACATTTGTTGACTGCTAACCCAGAAGCTGGTGCGTTGAAAATTAAAAATGATTTGGAATCTACTATTAAGGCTATTCAAAGTACTGGTGATTTAAGTTTGATAAAAAAATTAGAAGGTCAATTAAAAAAATTAGAAGCAATAGGTGGATTTGGTTCAATCGTTTCATCAGAAGGTATAACATTCACGTATGGTGATAAATTATATAAGTATACTGGTACTTTTGCACCAATCAATCAAATTTTAGGTTTATTAAAATACATATAGGATAATTATGAGTGATTTTGGAAAAAGTGGAAAAGAACGAGTTCGTGAATATAAAGCGATGGAATCTATTCTAAGAGGCGAGACTCCCGAAAAAAGAATAATAGTTGGATATAAGGGCAAGAAGAAAAAGCTCACAGGAGAAACAATACAGGGGCATTTGACAGATATCATGAAGGAAGTTAGAATGCCTTGGTTTTGTCCTGAGTGTAAGAAGACGATGAAAGCTAAAGTAAATGATAAGATGTGGAGATTATTTGGTCATTGCTTTGATTGTCAAGTAAAAATTGAAAATAAACTTCGTATTGAGGGTAAATATGAAGAATGGGCTAAAAAGAAAGTTTTGTTGAATCAACGTTCTTTTGTAACTGAACAATTAGAGGGTGTTGAAGAGTGGAAAACCCAAGGAGATGTAACTTTTTATAATCAGGTTAATCCAGATGGTCATACCATAGAAAAGGAAACTTGGAGTACAGATAAAGAACAATTAGAAAAACTTGCAACTGAAGCAGTGGACAATTATACTGATTTATTAGAAAGAATTAATTTAGAATTATTAAAATTAGATAATGAAGGAGTAAAAAATGGCAGTAACATCAATAGCTGAGTTAAAAACGAAAATACAAACTCTTAGTGGTAATAAGAGGGAGAATTTACGTAATTCAATTTATTTGTCAACAATAGCAACAGAATTGCAAACCGAAATAGTAGATTTAGAAGCTTCGACAGCTGATGCGGATTTAGTTTCTCAAGCTAAAACATACTTGACTAAAATACAAACACAATATACGAGTTCAGTATCATAAATGAGTAACTCAGGAGACTTAAAAAAGTTAATTAGGTCTGAGTATGTAAAATGTGCTAAAGACCCAGTATACTTTATGAAAAAGTATTGTATGATACAGCACCCAATAAAAGGTAAAATACCGTTTCATCTCTGGGATTTTCAAGAAAAGACATTGAATGATTTTAAAGGTCATGAACTTAATGTAATTCTTAAAGCAAGACAATTAGGTATGTCTACCTTGACGGCCGGATATTCATTGTGGATGATGACATTTCACGAAGATAAAAATATTCTTGTTATAGCTACAAAACAAGATACGGCGAAAAATCTTGTAACTAAAGTTCGTGTAATGCATGCTAATTTGCCAACGTGGTTAAAACAAAGTTGTGTAGAAGATAATAAATTGTCATTAAGATATAGAAATGGTTCACAAGTTAAAGCCGTAGCTAGTTCAGATGAAGCGGGTCGTTCAGAAGCGTTATCATTACTTGTTCTCGATGAAGCGGCGTTTATTGACAATATTGATAGGATATGGGCAGCCGCGTCACAAACATTGTCTACAGGTGGTCAATGTATTGCATTGTCTACACCGAATGGTGTTGGTAATTGGTTTCATAGAATATGGATGGACGCCGAAGATGGTATTAATGGATGGAACTTTATTAAGTTACATTGGACAATACATCCAGAACGGGGGGAGGAATGGAGAGCTAAACAAGATACTTTATTGGGGCCTTCCTTAGCGGCACAAGAATGTGATTGTAGTTTTATAACATCTGGTCAAACGGTAATAGATGGGATGATTATAGAAGAATATAGAGAAACTCAAGTGAAAGAACCAATAGAACGTAGAGGATTTGATTCAAATATGTGGGTTTGGGAGTATCCAGATTATTCTAAAGATTATGTTGTTAGTGCAGATGTTAGTAGAGGTGACGGCTCCGATTTTTCTGCGTTTCATGTATTTGATATTGAACAAATGGAACAAGTTGCAGAATATAAAGGTAAAATTGGAACTAAAGATTTTGGTAATATGTGCGTTAGTGTAGCTACAGAATATAATAAAGCTTTATTGATTGTTGAAAATAATAATATTGGTTGGTCTGCTATACAAACCATAATAGATTCAGAATATCCAAATTTATTTTATACATCAAAGGATTTAACATATGTTGATACAGCCAGACAGATTACAAATAGGTATAGAAGTACTGATAGAAACATGGTGCCTGGATTTAGTATGACTTCCAAGACAAGACCACTTGTTATTGCAAAATTAGATGAATATTTTAGAGAAAAGTCAGTTAAAATTCATTCGCAAAGATTAATTGATGAGTTGTTTGTATTTATATATAAGAATGGTAAAGCTATAGCTATGACTGGATATAATGACGACCTTGTTATGAGTTTAGCAATAGGTTTGTGGGTTAGAGATACTGCATTAAGATTGAGAGCAGAAGGTATAGAATTAACAAAACGTTCATTGGACTATTTTCAATCACATCAAGCTATATATGATGAAGGTAGTGAACATGAAAATGATTCTTGGAAGATGGATGTTGGTAAAGAACAAGAAGATTTAACTTGGTTAATAAAATAATAAGAGGGTAACATGGCAGATACAAGTTTAAGAAGTAGACTAAAAAGACTATTTTCAACAAATGTGATTGTAAGGCATTCTGGTGGAAAGACTTTAAAAGTAGCTGACACAAATAGAGTACAAGCTATAAATAAAGATATCACCGATAGATTTACTAAATTATATACAAACATGGCAAATATAGGTTATGGTACTAAAAATAATATGTTCCAATCATCGCAACGAATTGGTTTATTTCAAGACTATGAAACAATGGATGCAGACCCTATAATATCATCAGCACTTGATATTTATGCAGACGAATCAACAATGCGGTCTGAGTATGGTAAGATATTAGAAATACATTCCCAAGATGATAATATTAATGATATTTTACAGAATTTATATTATGATATTATTAATATAGAATTTAATTTATGGCCATGGATTCGTAATATGTGTAAGTATGGTGATTTCTTTTTACAACTTGAGATACATGAAAAATATGGAATTACAAATGTAGTTCCACTATCTGCATATGATATTACCAGAGTTGAGGGAGAGGATGAAACCAATCCACATTATGTAAAATTTGTTGTGGAAGGTGGACAAAGTGTGCATACATATTCGGCAGGTAAAGCTGACAATGAATTTGAAAATTATGAGATAGCACATTTTAGACTATTATCAGATAGTAATCTTTTACCATATGGTAAGTCTATGGTTGAAGGTGCTCGTAAAGTTTGGAAACAATTGTCACTTATGGAAGATGCTATGTTAATACATCGTATTATGAGAGCACCAGAGAAGAGGATATTTAAGATTGATATTGGTAATATACCACCAAATGAAGTTGATAATTATATGCAACGTATTATTAATAAGATGAAGAAAGCACCAGTTATAGATAAAGATACAGGCGATTATAATTTAAAATATAATATTCAAAATTTAACTGAAGATTTTTTCTTACCAGTACGTGGTGGAGATAGTGGAACTGAAATAACTGAAGCTCCTGGGTTATCATATGAAACAGTAGATGATATTGAATATTTGCGAAACAAAATGTTAGCCGCTTTAAAGATACCTAAAGCGTTTCTTGGTTATGAAGAAGAGTTGAACGCAAAAGCAACTTTAGCCGCAGAAGATGTTAGGTTTGCACGTACCATTGAAAGACTTCAAAGAATTGTTGTTAGTGAGTTAACAAAAATTGGTATTGTTCATTTATATTCACAAGGATATTGTGATGCAGACCTTGTTAATTTTAGTTTGAAGTTGACAAATCCATCTATGATATATGAACAAGAAAAAATAGAGTTGTGGTCAAGTAAAGTTGATTTGGCTGGAACTATGAAAGATAATAAACTTTTATCAACAGAATTTATATATGATAAAATTTTTGGATTTTCTGACCAAGAAAAAGCAAATGAACGATTACAAATCATTGATGACCAAAAACGACAATTTAGATATGAAGCTATTGAACAAGAAGGTACAGACCCAGCCGCGGAAGGTGGCCCTGGAGAGGATGAGTTTGGTGAAGATGATTTGACATCGCCAAAAGATGATGGTATGCATAGAACTGGAGATGAACTTGGGCCAGAAGGTGGTTCACCAAAAGGTGGGTGGAAAGGTGCAGGTAGACCAAAAAGACCAGCTAAATTTGGTAAAGATGGTTCGGCTAGAGGAAGAGACCCGCTCGGAGTTGTTGATATGAAAAAAGGTGGTTCGTCATTAGCTTTAGCTCACTTTGAGAGGTTGAAAAAGTCAATGGGAAAGAAAGATTTACAATTATTACAAGAAACAAACTCTTTAGAAGAAGAGTATAAACGAGAAGTAAAAGATACTTTAGATAACGATAAATAAAGTTCTTCTATATTTATAATTGTGTTATAGTACAAAAATTAATTGGAGTAACAAATGAGTTCACTTATAAAGCATTTAAAAATTAAAAATACTGGAATATTGTTTGAGTTGTTAACCAGACAAGTTACCGCTGATATTATGAAAGATGCAAAGAAATCCACCGCCGTTATGTTGATTAAGAAATATTTTAAAGAAAGTACGGAACTTGGCCAAGAATTACAACTTTATAATGTGTTGGCACATGAAAAGTTTTCACATGAAAATCAAGCTGAAAGGTTAATTGATGCCGTTGTTAAAACAAGAACTAAATTATCTAATACAAAATTAAAACAAGAAAAATATAATCTCATTAAGGATATAAAAGATAATTATGTTATTAGTGAATTTTTTAGTTCACGTATTCCTAATTATAAACTCTTAGCTTCAGTATATAAAGTGTTTGGATATGTTTCTGATGGTACAAAGCATGACCCGACTGACGAAGTTAAAAGTAGATTTGCAATAGTTGAACATATTATTAGAAAAAAGATAGACACTAATATAAAAACAAATAAGATAATTGAACAATATAAAAAACAAGATAAAGATTTGAGATTATTATCTTATAGTATTTTAATAGACAAGTTTAATACAAAGTATTCATCTTTAAATGAAGAACAACAAGTTTTACTTAAAAAATATATACAGAATATTTCAAATACGAATTCTTTAAGAGAATTTATTAATACTGAAGTTAAAAGATTAACTAAAACGTTAAGATTGAGTTTAAAAGAAGTTGACGATAAAGTTACTGTTATAAAATTAAAGGAAGCTACAAAATTAACTAAGAAGATGACAAATCATAAAATTGTTAAGGATGAAGATGTTGTCAATTTAATGAGATATTATGAGTTAGTTAAAGAAGTTAAAAATGTCATCTCAAAAAATTAAAACCAAACAACTTAAAGAGTTGTTGAGACAAATAATAATTGATGTAATAAATGAAGCATCAGCTACTGGTAATATAGATGGGGGCGAAGGGCCTCCAAAAACACCACATTGGATAAGTCAAAAGAAAAAGAAGAAAAAGTCTGGATATGGTGGTGGTCATAAGAAACCAACGGTTTTGGGATATATGTTGGCTATTGACCCAAAACTAAGAAAAGTTAATTGATTTTAGGTGATACAATGGCTACGTCTTGGAAAAAAGACGGTCTACACTTTTTACATAGATTACGTAGTTTATCTAATTTAAAGAGGAGATGGGTTGTTGAAAAAACTAAAGTTAAAGGTCAAGAACCAAGTAAAGTAGAAACTTTACAATTTATTGATAAATGGATTAAAAAACTGGATGATATGAGAACAGAAATTTTAAAAAGTAGGAGTTGAGTCGTGAGATTTAAAATAAAGGAAGTACATTCTTGGTTAAATAATCTACCAGAAAATAAATGGAGAAAAATTTATAAGGTAGATGCTAAAAGAGTAGCTCATTTTGTAAATCATGGTAGTAATGCAACTTTACCCACTACTTTAAGTAGAAAATTCGGGGATGCTACTTTTCTTAGAGAAAAAAAATTAGCTAAAAACTTTGTTTTGCATAAAATTGATGAAAAGAAACAATTTGATAGAAAGAGTAATAAACCTATAGTTGAAACATTTAATAAAAAACTTTTAAAAATAATATATGAAGAAATAATAAAACTTGATAGAAGTGGTATATTAAAAGAAAAAATATCACAAGAAGTTAGAGAATTACGTCTTTTTATAGATAATGATGCAAGAATTTATAAATCGAGGTATATTCCAATACTCAAAAATTTGAGTAAGTTTAAGAAAAAGGGTAAATACGAGTCTAAATTAGCTATAAAAGCTTTTATGTACCTAATTGACGATGGGGTGAAACAATATATTAAAAATTATGGTGGTGACCAAAGTACATTTTCAAAAAAAGATAAATTGGAGTTAGCGAAAGATTATACCGAAGAATTTGAATCACAATATAATAATCAAGAATTTGATTTTATGAAATAAGGAGTTAAATCGATGTCAAAATCACTTTTAATAGATATTTTACCCTTTGAGGTAACATCACAACAAATAAACGAGTCCATGTCAGACAATCGTGGTAGATTGGTAGTTAGTGGTGTGTTACAGCGAGCTAATTCTAAAAATCAAAATGGTCGTATTTATCCAAAAGAAGTTTTAATACGTGAAGCTAAAAAATATACAAAAGAATTTATTAAACAAAGTAGAGCTCTTGGTGAATTAGACCATCCAGAGTCTTCGGTTGTTAATTTAAAAAATACATCACACAATGTTAAAGAGATGTGGTGGGAAGGTGATAATTTACTTGGCAAGTGTGAAGTTCTTTCTACACCAGCTGGTAACATTTTAAAAGAATTGTTTAAATCTGGTATAAAACTTGGTATTTCTTCACGAGGACTTGGTTCTGTTGAATCCGCAAACGATGATGATACACAAGAAGTACAAAAAGATTTCGAATTGATAGCATTTGATTTTGTTTCTAACCCATCTACACATGGGGCTTTTATGCATCCAATGAATGAAGGTGTTAATAAAGAAAATACACGTAATGATGGAACTACTTGTGATAAATGGTGTAGAACTGAAGCAATAATTTCAGACATATTAACTGGAATATAAATATGAATCATTCTATGTGGAAAAAGTGGAGAGACTTTAGATACGAAGCTTTAACTGAGGGTGACAAAGACCCAACAATTGAAAATTTGATAGCTGGTATGATGGGTGCGGCCATGAATCTGATTCCTACCCTTACTAATATGACAAAATACATGGATTTCATTATGAAACCAAACGACCCCAAAAAAAGTCCAGAGGAAAATGATTTAAATACACTAACCGTTCGTAATGCACTTGAAGATTTAGATGAAAATGCTAAATTGTTATTAAAAAATTATAAGTTCATAAGAAAGTATATTAAAGATGAATATGGATTTACTATGCACGGTAGTGTAGATAAAGATGATAGTGATAAAGGTAAAAAAAAAGATGAAAATTTAATAGAATCTGGACAATGGGTTGTAAGAATTAAAAAAGGTAAACGAGTAAAAAAATTAGAATGTCCACCAGGATTTAAAGTAGATAGTGGTGGAAAACGTTGTAAAAAACAGACCAGTAAAGATATAAAAACTGGAAAAAAAGCTGCTAGAAAACGAATGAAAAAAATGAAGTCTCAAATGGGTAAAATTCAGAAGAAACGAGCTAAATCTTTGAAAAAAAGAGCGAGTATGAAACTTTAATATGAAAAATTTTATAAAAATTGAAAAACAGACTATTAAAAACATTGATAAAGGTATTGGTGATACAATTTCTCGTGCTATAAAAACTATATCTCGTGGAACAATTAAAGAATGTAATGGATGTACTAAAAGAAGAGAAACTTTAAATAAAGTTCTTCCATATAACAGAGATTAGTTGTGATTAAGTTAAAAAATATAGTGGAAGAATCCGTAAATGAAGATTTCTGGGCTACACCAGCTCCATTTAGTTCACATGATACAAAGGAAAAAGCGTTGAAACAATTAGCAGCTATAGAAATTTCTAAACATATACATTCGGAACTTAAAGAAATGGTAAAAGAAGTGTTAACTGAAGCTGGAACTTCGTCTATTGGTGGTTATGATTTTGGAAAATCCAATATGGGTGATTCTGCAAATATACATATGACTACTGGTTATCCAAGAACGTATACTGTTATTGGTAGAGCATTTTATAATAGAGCTGATGGTGCTGGTCATTCTTATAAATCATTATATACGGTTTTACTTAATAATAGAACGGATGAAGTAGTTATTAATGCATTAAATTTAGGTACAGGTGATTCGGCTACAGCATTTAGAAGTAGTTTAGAAGCTTTTGGAATGGATTCGAGGTTTCCAAGTGATGTACGAAATATTGTTTATGAGTTTTTAGGTATACCCGACCCATTACTTACATCACTACGAAGATATGATGAGTCGTGGGGAAGAAGTTCTACCAGTTGGTTTGGGGGAGGCGGTGGCCCATCGAAACCAATGGATAAAAATATGCCAAATAAATTTTTAATTAATATACCAACATTAAAAGATGCTAAAAAAGTGTTAAAAAAATTGAAAGTAAGGTGGAAGACTGCGATAGATGATTTGACTAAGCCTGGTATATGGTATTTTAGAGATAAGAAAGGCGTTACTGTTGGTGGATGGAAAGAGACTCAAAAAACACTTTACTATGAAAGAAAACTTTTTTAGATTTAATGATATTTATATATGATGAGTAATGTTTCAAAAAAGAATTGGAAATCTTTAGTTGCAATTGCAAAAACAGCTAGAGAATTTTCTGGCAAAACTGGTGATTCATATGATGGAAGAGGATATTTTCCAAATAAAAATATGAGTAATGCAGTTAGAAGTGCCGAAGAAAGAGACGCTAAAATGCAAGGTAAAGCGTTAGTATCTAAAATGGAAAGTCAATATGATAATGCAGATGAATTGAATAAAGGAACACGATATATGGATGTTCCTAAAAAGATGATAAAACATAAACTTGATATAAAAGTAGGAAAACCTGGTACTACACATTTTATCAATACTGAAAATAAAATGAAATATATATTTGGAGAAAGTAAAATGAAGAAATCACAATTTAAACAATTAATAAGAGGTATGGTGTCTGATGTACTCGAAGGTAAGGGTTCAGCCCCTGGTTCACCAAAAGGTGGAGAAGGCGGAGGTTCAGGGTTTGCAACACCTGGTGCCGTTTCTAAAGGTGGATTTTCATTACGAGATTTTGCCAAAGTCCTTGGTGGTTTTGGTGGTGGAAGAACAAGTAAAGCTGGCGTGAAGAACGTGAGCAAGGGGCTCCAACCCGACGTCACAAAAGCAGCAAAACAAGCAAAATATTCTTTATTTAAGGGCAAAGAGATAGATTCTTGGAGAGAAATGGCATTATCCGGGGGTGAATTTGTTGCAAAATCCAAGTACCAGACTACTAAATCAAAAACAAAGACGGTATCTTCTAAAATGAGTTCTTTAGCGGCAATACGTCAAACAGATAATAATTTTATTAAAGCCGCTGGTGGTCGTAAAACAGGAACTGCTAGTGCTAAAATGAAAGTTAGTGCTAATTATATTGCTCAGAAATCAACCGCTATTTCACAATATACCGCTATAATTGATAATGAAAAAAATAACTTGGACAATATGTTAAATACTATTGTTGCTGGTGGTGGTGCTGGTACCAATGAACATCAAGCACTTTTAAATTTAAAAGAAGATTTAGACCTTAGAAGAGCAGAATATGTATTAAAGTGGGATTATGCTACAGCGGCTTATTCTGGAGACAAGACTGGTATGCAAAATGTTCGAAATTCTTTGGAAACAAATAAAAATTCAAGGATGAAACGAGTTAAGAAAGTGGGTTCTGGTACTTATTCATCCGTAGCGGCGTGGTCGTCAGGCGGTAAATACTCGGCAGGAGATGTTGTTACTGCTGCTGGAACCCAATATACGGCCATTGGTAAAGATAGTAAAGCTTGGGGTGCGAATGACCCATCCGGACGTGGAAGTCAAAGCTACTGGCAACCAAAGAAATAATTATGAAAAAATCACAAGTTAGACAATTAGTTAGAGAAACCATTATGGATATGTTTGAAGCAGAGATATCCAAGGGTGGATTTACATTACAAGACTTTAGTAAAGTACATGGTGGAGACACTGGTCAAAGAAAACAAGATAAAGGTTTGTTTAACCTTCAGAAAAAAGTGGAATTTGGTCTTAAAGGAGCTGATATAGATGCTTGGAGACATAAAGCTCTATTAAGTGGTGATAAAGGAAAATTATCACCTGGGAAATATCAAAGAGATGTTACTAAAGTAAAAAGTGTTAGTGCTAAAATAGATAGTTTAGCGGCCATAAGAGCTCTTGACGAACCTTCAAGAAAAGAAACTGGTGGAAGAGCAAATCCATCTGGTAAAGTTAGTGCCGCGTATATAAGTGGAAAAGATGAATCTATTAAACAGTACAATCAACTGGTGGATGACGAAATTAATCGGTTGAAAACAATACAAACTGGAAGTCAAGAAGGTGATGTTAATTTTGTAGCACTTGGAAACTTAATAGAAGATTTGGAGTTAAGAAAAGAAGAATATGCATTAAGGTGGGAGTTTATAACGGCGGCATATAATAAAAATCAAGCGGCTATGAATAACGCTCGCGAATCTATTAAAACTGTAAGAAGTCAACTTTTACAAAGACAAAAAGCCGTTGGTAAAGAACCAGCAAAAAATGGTGGTAAAAAATAACATTTTAAAGGGATGATATGATGAAAAAGAAAAGTAAATTAAACGAATTTTTTATTGCCGGTGGTGTTGTTAGTCGAAAAGCATTTGATAGCCGATTAGATACACCAGTCAGAGGGTCGGGTGTAAAATTATCATCCTTAGTAAAGGAAGGTAATCCAGAATCTTGGGATGAATCCGAAACAACTATGAATGTTCAAAGATTTCTTGAAGATGTTAAGAATTATGCACAAATTGGTAATAATATTTATAGAGAAACCAATCTTAAAGAAATAGCCATCAAAATTTCTGAAATTGTTGAGTCTGCAAAGATTCATACTATGAATGAAACTGATGATTGGTTTGATAGAGTATCCGTAAAAAGAAATATGAAGGAATTGGGTAGTCTGGCTGGTTCTTTTGTTAAAGTTGCTAAAGAATCTAATTTGATGCAACGAAGAATGGAAACTTTATATGAAGATATGGGTAATATATTGAGTAGGTATTATGAAATAGAGGAAGTTTCTTCTATTACTGAAGCCGAAAAGGTAGATAATTTAGATAAACCAGAGTCTGGTGGTAAAGAAGAATATCAGAAATTTTTCAAATCAGCTTTAAAGAAGTTTGGTGTTGATTCACCAGATGAACTTGACGAAGAAGGTAAAAAAGACTTCTTTAATTGGGTAGATAAAAATTGGGCAAACAAAAAATAAATTAATTATATATAGGTTATAGTATGATAAAAGTAGTTGTAAAAAATAATAACATAGAGTACGCTCTAAAACAATTTAAAAGAAAAGTAAAAGATTCTGGTTTATTGCTCGAATTAAGAGAACGAGAACATTATAAAAAATTATCAGATATAAAACGAGTAAAAAAATCGAAAGCAAAATTAAGAATTAAATACGACAAGTTACGTGTACAACGAGAAAAATTGCTTAGAGGCTTTTGAACGTTTTAGTATACTAGCTTATATTTATTTAAAAACCAAATACACCATTTTGCCAATCGGTAAATCCTATATGGTGTACCTAAGATAGTTCACATATTATTGTTCCAAATAACAATACTAATCCTAATTTTATGGAGATAAATTATGGACGACCTTTTGAAAGACGCAATAGCAGACGCAAAAGCAGTTCGCGAGACAGCATTGGAAAATGCTAAAGTAGCTTTACAAGAAGCTTTTACTCCGAGATTAAATCAAATGCTTTCTCAGAAGATTCAAAGTGAAGTTGATGACGACATTTATGAAGAAGATGAGGAAGAAGCCGATGAAGATGAAGCCGATGAAGAAGAGGCTGAAGCTGAAGCTGATGAATATGCCGAAATGGATGCTGATGAAGCAGACGAAGAAGCAGAAGAAGACGCTCCAGATGAAGAAGAACCCGCTGAAGAAGAGGGTGAAGACGAAGCTGGTGAAGAAGAGGCAGAAGAAGAGACAGAAGAAGAGGAAGACGACCTTGACCTTGAAGCAGTTCTGAGGGAATTAGAATCAGAATTGAATGAAGAGGATGACGAGGAAGGTGAAGATTACCCTGTAGCGGATGAAGATGAACCCGTTGATATGGGTGAACCACCCGTCGAACTTAGTCCTGAGGATGCCGAAATGATGCCAGAACCTTCCGGCGAAGAAGGCGAACTTGATTTAGACGCTCCTATGCCAGATGAATATGGCGAGGAAGACGAAGAGGAAATTGACCTTGAAGAAGTACTTAGAGCTCTACAAGAAGAAGATGATGAAGAAGAGGAAGAAGAAGAAGTTGATGAAATTTCCAATTTGAAATCTGAACTTGGAGAACACCGTGAAGTGGTTAAGTATCTGCGGTCTAAATTAAATGAGGTTAATCTACTCAATGCTAAACTCTTGTTTACGAACAAGTTGTTCAGGAATCATTCTATGACTAATGAACAGAAAATTAAAGTCATTGAGCAGTTTGACAGAGCTAAGAGTCTACGTGAGGTGAAACTTGTCTTTTCGACAATCGCCGAATCGTATGGTTCGAAAGCTAAAAGTGTTAACGAAAGTAATAGAGGTTCAGCTTCAAAAACTGTTGCTTCAACTAAACCCAAATCAAAGGCTGTTTTAGCCGAGGGTTCAGAATTGAAGACACGTTTTCAGAAGTTGGCTAAAATACTTTAAAATTGAAACCGTTTAACTTGGAGATTAAAAATGTCAAAAAGTAATCTAAAGTCTATTGAAGGCTTAATGGATAAATATAATCCATATAAAGAGCGGCTAAATGAAACTCGTAAGTTGGTAAACAAGTGGGAGCCCACTGGTTTACTCGAAGGTATTAGTGAAGAATCTAAAGTATTTGGAATGGCAAGTCTATTGGAAAATCAAGCTCGTCAATTAATTGATGAGTCTTCCAGGACAAGTACCCAGTCTAACTCGGAAGAGTGGAGTGGTGTTGCACTTCCTTTGGTACGTAGGATTTTTGGTGAATTGGCGGCACAAGATTTCGTATCTGTTCAACCAATGAATTTACCTTCAGGACTTATTTTTTACCTTGATTTCAAATATGGAACAGCTCAAGCTGGTCACACAGAGAATTCAGATGTACATGGTATGACATCTGGTTCTAATGTCGATGCTTCTGGTGGTCTATATGGAGCAGGTAAATTCGGATATTCAATTAACGATTCCGTAGCAAGTATAGCAGAAGGTAGTTATTCATCTGCTTCAGTTGTTTGGGGTGACGTTGATTTTGAACCCGACCTGAGTTCTTCATTAGCCAACCTAAGAAAAGTCACTATCGCCTTAGCAGACGATGGTATGACAAATCCTGACCAAGATGGTGTAAGAGCCTTCGAAATTTCAGGTTCTGATACAGCGGCTATCGCAACTTATTATCCTGCTTATTCTAACTGGGATGGTTCAAACTGGAACTTTATTGTAAAGACTTCTGGTGCGTACGAAGTTGATGGCTCTGTACATATTAAGTATCACAAATCACCTACTGATATAACTCGTGGTGATTTTGAAGATACACCTGCCGAACCACCAACGGATATTGGAATTCCTGAGATTGATATTCAGATGAAATCTATTCCGATTGTAGCAAAAACTCGTAAACTGAAAGCTGTTTGGACTCCTGAGCTTGCTCAAGATTTAAATGCTTATCATTCTGTTGACGCAGAAGCTGAGTTGACTGCTATGTTATCAGAATACATCTCAATGGAAATTGATTTGGAAATCCTTGATATGTTGATGAGTAACGCTTCAGCAAAAACAGAACGTTGGTCAGCAAGAGTGGGGTATGAGTATAATGCTTCTACTGCTCTTTTCGCTGCCACATCTGATAACGCTTCCGCGTACGTAAAAGGAACTTGGTTCCAGACTCTTGGTAACAAGATACAGTCTGTTTCCAATGCAATCCATCAGAAAACTCTACGTGGTGGAGCAAACTTTATGGTCGTAAGTCCTGAAGTTGCTACTATCATTGAGTCTATTCCTGGATATGCTGCTGATACGTCTGGTGACGCGTCACAGAGTTCATTTGCAATGGGTGTACAAAAAGTTGGTTTATTGAACAACCGTTTTACGGTCTACAAGAATCCATACATGCAAGAGAACGTAATACTTTGTGGTTTTAGGGGAAGTAATTTCCTTGAAACTGGTGCTGTATACGCTCCATATGTACCACTTATCATGACTCCGTTGGTCTATGACCCAACTAACTTTACTCCTCGTAAGGGTGTGATGACAAGATACGCGAAGAAAATCGTGCGTCCTGAATTCTATGGTAAGGTTGTTGTTGCTGATGTTAATTACGTTTAACATTTAGAACGCGATAGATAAAATTGGGGAGTCTTTTGACTCCCCTTTTTTTATAGCGAGATATTTATTATTGATAAAATGTACATTTATTAATAGTTGGAGAATAATATGGCAACTCAACCAATA
>Ga0257118_1000758_pt1 | contig 25008 bp, 40 predicted proteins | sample SI112_150mmetaG_FD_190156 | JGI IMG/M metagenome (GOLD analysis project Ga0257118, IMG submission 190156) | Marine microbial communities from Saanich Inlet, British Columbia, Canada - SI112_150m | ecosystem: Environmental > Aquatic > Marine > Inlet | place: Canada: British Columbia | collected...
CACTTGCTCCCGACCCATCGTATTCTGCGACTGCACCGATTTGGACATGAGTGAAATTATCAAGGTCAAAACTCGATGAAGCTGACCCAGCAAGTAGAATAAATCCACCAGCTCCTTCTGCTGTATATTCTACATGATTTCGTCCAGAAACTGGTGTAAATGGTACAGTAATCATATAGGTATTATCAAAGTTCTTAAAATATATTGTTGAGGTTATATTAGAAGCGTCAAAACTTAATCTGTATTGTTTACCAACGGTTGTTGGAGCAGAAGCAACTGCGAGTTTACAGTTTTCATTTGCTCCACCCGCAGTTAGACTTAAATCTCCTGTTTCGTCATAACTATTCCATGATGTGTTAGTCCATGCAGAAGCACCGCTGAAATCTCTATCAACTTGATTAGGCATAAGCTCCGTCTGACTCGCACCTTTATATTTAAAAGGCACTGATGCACCAGAGTAGAGTTCTTTTACTTCGGTGGCTGTGAGGGCTTTGTTGAAGAAGCGGATTTGAGTTAATTGTCCATCAAACCAACCTTCTGAACCATCTCTTGAACCTATATGCATATTGCCATAATCTAAATCATTTGCACCACTATCAACTGTATTCGTGCCTAAAGTTTGACTAACACCATTAATATACATTTTACTATTTTCGGTAGAATCTCTATCTACAACCCAAATAGCACATCGCCATGTATCATCTGTAAAGTCAGAGTCTATCTGTTGTTTGACAACTCCCGCACCACCAATCTCTGCTAATCCACGAATAAAAGAACTATGGAGATACATTCCAATTTCGTTGTTGTTGTCTGTGCGTTTCTGCCAAATCCTTCCACCATCAGAAGTTTTAAACCAAACTAATACAGTAAAATCACCTGTGCCAAAATCTAAATCAGCATCATCGGTAATAGTTATATAATCATCCACCCCATCAAACCGATAATAAGAAGCTGGCATTGTATTCGCGACATGGTCTTGGCGACCTTGTTCGTTAGCCATATAACCACCAGCGAGGTCAAGCTCTGACCCTGGGCTACTCGTTCCAATTCCGACGTCGCCTGAAAAGTGCATTGCATCTACTTGTTTATTTGCATCCACTACCACAGCTTTAGATGCTGTTACTGTGCCTGCCGTTACCCCAAGTTCTGAAGCATTGATATTTGTAATAGTGTTGTTATCAGCATCAATACTTTTATTTGTTAATGTTTGCGAAGTTGAGATTCCGTAAGTATCAAAATCTGATACCAAAGCCTGTTTCATTGTATCGCCATCTGATATTACAACGCCATCAGTGCCTTCCAATGTAACAGTGGCTTGTGTTGTCTCACTGCCGTCCATTACGTTTAGTTCTGTTGCGGAGGCTGTTACTGCCGACCCACCAAGTTCAAATCCACTTGATATGTTTACCGCTGCGGAGCTTAGTTCTAATGGTGATGCTGTGCCTTCTCCATCTGATACTGCTATTTTAGTCCCATCAATCCCAGAATTTGAATTACTTACTTGTAATAAATCTTTATATGTTGATGCAATTGTTTTGCCTTCTAATGTTGCCATAATATTTTCCCTTATAGTTTCCTTGTGTTAATAATACAACTTACCGCCCGAAACTTGTTTGACATGGTTGTATTCATATTATCCTGTTAAATCTTCCCACTTTGATGTGGTATGTTCCCATTTAAGCATTACGCCTTCAACTCCACCCCATCCTACATCTAAGATAGTTTGAGCTACAGAAGCAAATACCGTTTTAAATACAGTAAGCACTATTTCAATGCAACTAAATCAGTAGCTGTAGTGCTTGTGCTATCTACTCTATCGAAAACCACTGGTAATAATTGTCCACTTGCTAAGTTTTTAAATACAATTGCTTCCCCTTCTTCATTGAGGTCTAAAGCAATATCTCCACCTACGCCTACATATAAAGCTGTGTAGGGCGCTCCACTAACATCTGCGCTATCGTTAGGGGTTACACTTACCGCATAATTATAAATCATTTGGTTTAAAGATTCTTTAACTGCGTATTTTTGTAGTTTCGCCATCTTGTTTTCCTTTCTTTAATGCCTTACCGAGCGTAGCATATCTCATGGGCATTTTTTTGTTATCTTAAATCAACTGGAGAAACAGCTCTTGTCCCGCCAACTTTATCTCGTTTACGCATTCCGTATTTACGAGAAATCTTTTCATAATTCTTTCTATGTGAATTTGCCATTTGTAAAGCCATTTGATGACTCTCAGGCTTTACTGAATTTCCAGCTTTATCTTCATATAATTTCATTTTAACATAATCTACTATTGCCAATTGAAGCGTATTATCTATATCTAATGAATCACTTAATGCGGATACCTTGTTTGGCTCTGCTTGATATTTAAGTAAGATACCATCAGTCACAGTTTCTCTTATTGCTTTCCACGCTTTTCTTTCTGACGATACTGTGTCTCCATCACTATCTACGTTAGTTATTATAGCTAAGTTACTACCCTCAACATACCACATGCAAGCGTTTTCTGGATATTTTATATTAGATGCCATATTAGTCTGGAACCTCTAAGTTTAACTCACTTGTCACGTCAGTCATTAATGAATCTTTATTTAAAAGTCTTGGTATTTTAATATAATCTCCGTCATTATCCATAATATATACACTTGATACCTTATTTAATTCTAATTTATTAGAAGATGAATCTACGCTCCCATCGCTTAAATCATACCACATTTGGTCGGCAGTAGCGGTTAGCTTAGCGCTAACTATTTTATTATTATACATCCCCAACTCTACTAAAGAATCATTAATGAGATTCATCATATACGACTCTTGGACACCTGGGAATACTTGCCTTACTCTACTTATTAATTTCTTAACTGTAATTGAATGAACTGCCATTATTATTCCTTATGACCCTATTAAATATTCTATCTCAGAAGTTCCGCTAGCCGTCTTGACATAAACTTCATTTAATTTTAAATTAACGCTATATCCTCGAAACATAGTGCTTGCTCCGCTTGAGATTTGAAGAGGATAAGTTAAATTACCATCTAAAGATATCTTGATGCCTTCGCTTCCCAAGTTCTTAATATAACAAAATTGCAAATCACTTCCATTAGATAAAAGTTGATACGCAGTAGTAGTAATACTTATACTCCCGCTTTCGTTTTCCCAAGCGCCCATAAGATTCCATACACCATCTATATCTTCCCATTCTAAATCAAAAGAAGCTCCCGATGATGACCATCCATCGCCCCATTGCGATGCACTTATGTCGGTTAATAAACTATTTCCCCCAAGTCTCCCTATGGAGCTTTTAATAACATTTTTATTATAAGAAGCACGCCCAATATCATATTCTTCTAAAGCCCCAGGGACAGATGGGTATACTGATTGTTCAGTCGCTAAAACGCTTGTATGCATTGTTATTCTTCTATCTTGAGCCATTATGTTCCGCTGAGATATTCGATTTCACTTGTTCCGTCGGTGCCTATAATCACATTCGCAACCGATGAATCTAACTCAGATGCAAAAGATTCTCCACTTGAAAGAGCAATTAAAAAATTAGCTCCATTATCGAAAGATACTTTTACATCACTCCCGCTAATATTCCTTACAAATATAAAATCTTTTGCGCTTAATACAGATTCATTACTTGTAATTAGTTTAGACGCTACATAAACTAAAGAACCACTCCCCATAGCTATATTAGCCTTACCAGATAACTTTTTACCAATATCGCTATCTCTATACCATCTAACTCCAGTAGCCTCTAATTCTTGCGGAGAACATCCATTAGAATATGTAATGATTTCATTAGCCATTAGATGAAACCCCTATCAAAAGCTTTAGTCCTTTATCATAATCCTGTTGTAATTTCAATTGCTGAGATTGATACCATTCATACTCCTTTGAATCCACCCCTAATCTAGCTTGAACTTCTTGAGCATAACCCTGAGATATTGCAATCTTTGATTGAATTTCATTAACATATCCTTGGGCGGATTTTATATATCCATCAACTACTTGACTATATCCACCAATCTGAGCCATTCTAGCATTAACTTCATTAGCATACGTTTTAGCTTCCATTGAAGATGCATTTGCCTCCGCTAAAAACGCATTACCAAGATTAACTCTATTTGAAGAAGTTTTTGAAAATATATTTACACTGTTTAAATATGCTTGAACCTCAGCTCCGAATGCTTGTGACGCTTGTATATATGCATTAGACGTAGCTATATAACCTTTAACTGCTTGAGCTTTTGCACTCGTAAACCCCCCGCGAGCTGATACTTCTTGTGCATATCCCCCTGCTTGCGCTATCCTAGATTGAGCCTCTTGTAAGTATGCGTTACCAGCCGCTACCCCAGATTGAGCTTCTTTTAAATATGCGCCCTGAATTTTAATAGAAGAATCAAGTTCCGCAATTTGTTGGTTTAAATTTTGTTGATATTCTTTAACCTCAGCGTCTACCTCAGCTTGATATTGCTGGAGCTCACTAGAATACTTTTGAAGTTTTTTGCCCTCTTCCGAATCTTCTAATTGGGCATTTTGTATTGAAATTTGCAATTGAGCTTTATATTCAGTGCTGTCATCATTAAATTCATTTAAAGCATCTTGCAACTTAGCTTGATACTCTGCGACTTTCATAGTTGTTTGCGAAAGAAGAGATTTTACTTCATTTGAATAACCTTTAGACGTTTCTAAATATCCACTAACTGCTTTATACTTAGCATCAGTAAATCCACCCCTTGCATTTACCTCTTGAGCGTATCCGTTAGCTTGTGATATATAACCCTGTGCCTCTTGTAAGTATGCATTACCAGTATTAATAAAAGCTTTCATTGTAACTATATTAGACTGTATCTCATTAGCATATCCATTAGCCGAAGATAAATAAGCTTGTGATGCCTGAGCATAAGCCTGTGCCGACGCAAAGTATCCATTCCAAACTTGAGCTTTTGCAGATGTCCAAGCTCCCCTAGCCTTAACTTCATTTGCAAAACCTTGAGCCTCAGCGGAAAGTGATTGTACGACTGTATTCCATTCGGAAATATGAGTCTGAGCCCTTTGTATTTCTGTTTGAGCCGTTTGAAGAGTCGCTGTCACTAATTCAATATCTTCGGATTGTAATAAATCAAATACATCATAACTAGCAGCTGGTAAATTTTCATCAATCAACTTCTGTGCATTCTCTAATGCATTTTTAACATGAGTCATTCCAACGCCAGTCTCATATTGTGATTCATCTCCAAATAACGCAGGGTCACTAGCGTCTTCTCTAAATTTTCCCAAAGCCGTAGTTATAGCATCGGCAGCTGTCTTTATTTCAGAAGATGAAGTATCTGTATCTACAGCCGATTCAGTAATCTCTGCAACACCCAATACAATATTGGCGACCATCTTATTAGCATCTTCTATCTCATCCTCAGCATTTAAAACAGAGGCTTTTAAAGCGTCTAAAGCAGTTTTCAATACACCACTATTATAAGCTCCAGATAAATTTTTAGCTTCATCAAATTCTGCACTAGCCTCTACAATAACACTATCAACCTTATCAAGTTCAGTTACCATAGCGGATAAAGCAGTACTAAAAGAAGATGAATTATCAGTTTGAGTTGCTATTTCACTTACTTCTATTTTTGCTAATCCAACTTCTGTTGTAATAGCACTAAGTGCTATATTTATAGCAGTGTATTCATCAGGATAAGCAGTCGCCCATGCAGTACCGCTAATCGTTGTAGTTGGTGATGTATATGATGGAGCTGTAGTACTAAAATTTACCGTAGAAGCTAATATTGTTGGAACATCTGGAGGGACTGCAGCGATAGATAAATCATTTATACTTAATGCTGTAACAGCTGAATCGCGAGCTCTTTTAATTGGTGAGTCTACACTGCCAGCTACTTGAGTAGCTACTTCATCAAATTCATCATTAGCTAAATCGCATATTTCATCAACCTTATCTAATTCTTCATTTATAGCTGTTAATGCAGTCGCAAAATCACCAGCATTATCAGTCTGTGCAGCAATCTCAATAACTTCAGTATTTGCTAATACAATCTCTAAAACCGCGCTATCTATATTAGTATTAATAGCGGTTAACGCAGTTGTAATAGCGGCATTATCCGCTTTTACTTCTGCCTGAGTAGCTTCTAATACACCAGCGTCAAATTGACTATTAGCTAATTCAATCGCTGTATTAACTTTACCAGATGCAGTTGCAATAGCGCTCAATGCCGTATCCACGTCCCCATCTACTTGCACTGCGGACTCTGCTATCTCAACAACAGCGGCATCAACTTGTGTATTAATTAAATCACAAACAATTTGAGTTTCATCTAATTCTGCATTTATAGCTATTAACGCAGTAGAGATATCAGTATTCCCATTTTTATCATTCATCTTTTGCTGTAATGCTTTTATAGATGTATATAAAACCACTAGATATTCTGCTTCATCTGGAAATAATGCAATAGACGAGACAGCACTAGCATCGATACTTGGGAATTGAACCTCTGAATATTCGCATGAACCCGACGAAGGAAGAACGTCAATTGAATTATTTTTTATAAAAAATACTGGGTCTGTATCTGTGGCATAATCCATATCATCGGCATCACTAGCCCTACCGCTTAATCTCGCAGGTATTTCTCTACATGGTTGGTCTATTGTCCCATCGCTACGGGTGACAAATAAAATCTTTGAAGTATTTAGAGTAGAAGGCGTGCCAGACGTGAATGTTTGCTCGGAAGCACATAATTCAAGTTTATCGCTTGGGAGTATATTTATAATCTCTTTAGCGCCATCAGCCATCCATGTATCCATTGCTGTTTGGTCTGTGAAAGTTCCCACTAAATCTTGAATTTGAGCATCGAAAGCCATTAATTTGTCGCCTTACTTGAAACGTCTTGCCAAAACTTTCTACCCTTAGTCTCTCTCTCGCTTACAAGTTGGTCTACATGAGAATTCATATCCATAGATGAAAATTCTACATCAGTTCTAGACGATAGGTCTCCACGCATCCATAAATTTGAAGTATAATTATTCATAGCTGTTTTCTCTCCACAAGTTTTACAATAAAACCATTGTTCTGGATTAGGTGTTTTACATTTAATACATTTATTCATAATAATTTTTTAGATTTCGGGGGTAGCCCTTTATACGACCACCCCCACAGTTCTACACTGTTAATCCTTTATAGGATTATGCTTGCTCTATATTAAATAAAGCATGAGTCTCTGGTAATGAGACCTCAAGACCAGCTTCAGTAAGAATCATATCCTTACGTGAATCAACGTCTGGAGATTGAACGTTAGTCGTAATATGAGTATCACGATTTACGCCATTACCTATCAATGGACGATAAGCCACTTGGTCTAAGTCGACTAAAGCGAGGTATTTTGAAGCAATACCGCGGAATAGAGGTTCTTTCACAAGTGAAATGTCTCCATGGACGGTATCAATCTTCATAACCTTATGCCCGAATGCACCTTCTTTACTATCGAAGTTATATGCATATGGGTTAGCTGAGTGCCCAAGTGAAGCATCAATAAATGCGCCATCACCAAGTTTATTAAACATAGTGATTACAGGTAAACTAGCTAATGCTAATTTACTTGAGCTTCCGCCACGAGCTGGGTCAAATACCACCTCAAGGTCTTTCAAGAACATATCATATGTCATTGAATCAACCGAGCGATAGTAAGCTGCATCTTCTGAATACGCTAACGCAGTGCCATCAGCAACTACGGGGGTTGAATTAGCTAGAATACTACCAACGATACCAGCTGTATTTTGAATCCCATCTGCGCTTGAAGCTTGACCAAAGAGCATAGCTCTTTCAATGTCAACCTTGTGTTCACGAAGCTTTAGGTTCCAAATACGTTGCCATTCGTCAGCATACCCTCGATAAACAGTCGCACGAGCAGTATTAGATAGTTCACAAGCCGTTTTAAAGATTTGTGTATATCCAAACCCGTGGTCAAGTTCTTGAGACCATACGTCAGGTGCACCAGTTCCCTCTTGAAAAGAAGTCCCGATTACTTGACACGTAAATGCCGTTGTCGAGCCATCTAAATCAGAAGCACTAGGTTCTGTCAACCACTCAATGACGATAGTCGTCGCATTGGTCACAGATGTGATTTTGAAAGTTGGATGATTTGGTGCTCCATCTGAATCATTTGAAGCTGCCATTGCAACCATTCCTGCAATTACCCATGGAGACGATGAAATTGTCCATGTCTCTGTGCCACCAACAGCTGTTGCTGTAGCATCTGTGGAGACCGTAAACGAACGGTCTGTAATTGCTATTTTTGTTCTATCCTCTAAAAATCTGAAGTAAGGGTCAGATGTAGGGACTTTTGCTACTTTGGATAAATAAACGAAAAACGGAGATTCATCGGGTGCAAGGTCAGCGACTCTGTCGCTGAAATCATACAACCTACGAGACGCATTAGATAAACTTAATGCTGTCTGAGAACCAGGAGTTCCTACGTTTACTGTTCCACTATTATAATTAGCCATTATTTTTCCTTAATAGTTATAGTATGTTACTTCTACTCCCAGCATTCATAACTTGATTCCATACGTCATCTACTTCATTTGGTTTTTTAGGCTCTCCACCTTGGACTATACCAGCCGTTTGAGGCACTTGTTGTGCTCTCTTAACAGCTTCTATATTGGGCGAAGTATCCTTTTGAGACATGCCATTACGCTGTCTAAATACATCTACCAATACATCCAATGGGACATCCTCTTTTGGATTAGTCGCAAATTGAATAAATTGTTCAACCTGCGCATTATCTTCCATTCCAAACTTTGAAGACAACTCACTCTTCAAGCTATTTAATGCCATAGCTTGTTGCATACCGCCCAGTTGCTCTTGGACAATCTCATTTGCAACAGCTCTTTCTTGACTCACTCTCATTTGATATGAGGGAGAATCTGGTTTATAGTAGGCATCCCATGGGTCAAATGAATCTGCATCCAATTTCTCCTTGGGACTGTTTGAGTTATTGTTCGATAGTGTATTTTTCATAGCTTCAACAACATCAGGTCTTTCTTCTAAGATTTTCCCTAGTTGCTCGTATTTGCGTAATTCTTGCGCCTCTGTATTAAGTTTTTCATACTCAGAATTTCTTTTATCATACATAGATTGAAACTTCTTGGTCTCAGTCTCGTAATCAATTTCCGACTCTTGTTCAGTCGCCTCTAAGTTACTTACCTCAACACCTTCGTCTAAAACAACGCCCTCTATACCTTCAATAACTTCTTCTCTATTTTCTTCCATTATTTTCCTCGATTTCTCTTTGTTTAGTTATTAGCATCACCCTTTCAGATGTCTTTAAACTCCAAGCAGAACCGCCAACCAATGTTCCTACTCTTTACGTTCTTCAACTTCTTGCGCATCGACTATACTTGAAAGTCTATCAATATTAGACTTTTGCTTGTATTTTGCATCCGTAAGAACTTCTTTTAATTGCGATTTGAATTTTTGAGCTTCTACCTGCTTCTTTGAGTGCACATTTTCTCTTTGTGCTGTTTGTAAGTCTCCAGTAAGCTCTTTGATTTTCTCCTGCAATTGTTGTATTTGTCCTTGCGCTTGCATCATTGCGCCTTTACGTTTTAGAACGCCTTCTTTGTCAAAGATTTCAGTTTTCTTTAAAACCTCGACATCATCTACCAAGCCTAATTTATACGCCTCTAAATACATATTGTATTCAGCCACCCTATTGGATGGAAGCGTTGAGCCTGATATAATTTTTAAATCATATTGTCCTATCGTAATATCATTATGGATAGATGCAATATCTTTTGATTTATCCTCATACAATTGATTAACCGTAAATTCGGTTAAATCATTATTTGCCTGCACGATTCTAAAAGTCTTTTGGAAGCTATAATGCCCCTTTGCTAAGTTATAGATTACACGACCAAGTCTATTAAGACTCCCCTCAATATCTCTAAGTTTTGCTTTTCCACGAGTCTCTCCCATTTCAGCTAGCATAGAAGTTCCACGAACCGTGCTATGCGCCCCATCCTTAAAACCTTGCATCAGTTCGGGGACACCGAAACTTAAATCTATATAATGCTCTACCCTATCAATAAGTGCATAGAATTCACCAGCCAATGATTGTGGGGCAGGAAAATGTGGGGTTCCGAATTCAGGATTGTAGGAGATAACCGCATTGGGATTTGCCCAATCCTGCTCCAGCTGCCCCAAATCATCTACGCTTCCTTCTGGGACTAAAAGTTTTAAACCAGCGGAAGCTTGTGCGTGTGAAAGGGTCAATGAAAATAACTTATTTAATAATCTTTGCGAATCCTTTACCTTACTTATATCCGATTTAGGGTAAGGTGTATTTGTCCATATATTAGGGACGGGGATAATAGGGTATATATCTGTATTTAAAATATTTTCATATAATAATACATTTCCTATAGTAGCAGATACCTTAATTCTTGTCTGCTTGACTTCTATAACATCAATAAGCCCAGCCTCAATTGCAAGTCCATTCTTTTCGATAAAAAGGCTATAATCTTTCTCATCAAGAACAGTTTCCTCTCCATTCTCTTTATTATATAAGCGATAAAACGGAACTTTAACTTTAGTAAATCTTTCCAATACCCTATAGCGGTCAATATCAAGTGCGCGATTACCGCTAACGACATCTGGTGTGAATGTAATAGATGAATTTCTTTTAGAAGAATTAGGATAATCGTCTTCATTGGCATAAGTGTCAATATTCTCTAAATGCTCTTCTAATTGTGGGTATAGGTTAATCAATTGGTCTTGAGTAAGAATAGTGGAGAGTATCATTCCCGATGCATCGCCAAAATATCTATCTCTTGTGGATGGGTCTACATATACTCTAAATGGGTCTATATAAGTAAATTTAACCTCACCTCTGCCGTAGTCAGCTTCTGGGTCTATATAGGCATAGAAATAACCAAGCCCCGAGGTAGCGTAGTCATGGATGGTATGTTTAAATTGCGTATCACCATCAGATATATCCCATATATACTCTAATATGGTGCGCCAAACTGAGGCGAGTCGATTGTCGGAATCTTCTCTTCCTATAGCGCTAAACTTAGGAGAGCGAGAAGTGAGTAATGATTTTAACTTTTCAACCGCAGCATATACACGGTCTATAATAAAATCAGCTTGCCCGACGGCACGCAATGCGTTTGACTCGTCTTGAGTATAGTGATTTCCAAGAAAAAAGTCTATTGCTTCTCGAGCCTCTACATCCCAAGCCGTCCTACTATCTCTCCATGACCGCCACAATTGGTCATTTACGTCAGAATGAGTGGTGTTTTCCTCAAGTTCTAAATCTTTGATACTTGCGATATACTACCCCTTTGTTTAAAAATCCCTATATATAATATAGGGGTAAATTAGCGTTTTTGCAACAATTATTTTCATTTATTTTACTTTTTGCCCAGTAATCCACGAAATCATACGTTTTTTAATCTTTTTCTTAGCTATCTTTTCTGACTTTACTTTAAACTCACTTGCATCAAATTTTTTACTAACAGGAGACCTTGCCTTCGTAACCGCATACCAAAGTCCGTCTAATAAATCGTCATGCTTTCCTTTCGGGAATTGAAACATTTCATCAACTAAGTGCTGATGTTTTCTTTTAATAAAAAGCTTTCCTCTATTAACTAAGGGGGCGAGTAACGATTCAAGCCTATCTTCTTTTTTAATACCAGCTGGCGGTCTTACCCCCATAGCAATCCCAGGCATTACTCGCTTATCGGTAGATGATAATTTATTAACCGCATCTTTTATGATACCCTGAGCCCCTACATGTTCTACATTAGCTCTTTTAATTGGGGCATATTGTTTCGCATAGTCCATAATTTCATTAGGCATATCATATAAAGGAATATGCTCTCTAAAATAGTCTAATACATAAATATTTCTATCGCTATCAATCCCTATAACCATAATAATTTGAAAATCGCTCCTAGCAGTCGCTTCATAAGCAAGGTCAACCCCAAGGTATACATTAATAGGAATCACTTCCTTATTATTAGCTATATACGTAAAGTCATCCTTAGACATAAACTCATGGTCGTAATATTCAAGTCTATCAATTTTAAACTTAGCATTTTGTAAATCTCTCGCTTCATTCAGATATTCTTGCGCAAATTTATGGACTAATCCTACATCCTCAAAGCGCTGTCTAATAATTAGAAGCTTCTCTCTAGAAAAGTAATCTGGCCAGAGAATATTATCTCCGTCAATTGCCTTGCGATATAAAACATCCCAAGCGTATCCTCGTTTATCTCTTTTAGCCTCTTGCCACCCATCGTATATGCCTTGTAAAAACGAGTCGAAATGAACAATAGTTCCAATAAGCCATATAGACCCCTCATTGCCAGCAGAATTTTCAAGAGCAGGCTCAACCGTAGACATTACCCATTCTTTAATCTCGTTACGCCTTTGGGGCGTTTTTGTATTTAATTCAGACTCAAAATCATCAAGGATAATATTTGTATATCGAAGTCCCAATTGAGACCTACCGCGAAGTCTCTGTGATGTCCCTTTAGCTATAATCCTATCTCCTTTACTGGTAGTAAACTCCTTCTCTGTCCATTTATTCCCACGTAAGTCGCCAAAATAATAATTAAGAGCTGGGTTCATATCAATATGGTTTTGTATATACTTAATATGGTCAATAGCTTGAGATTGCTCCTCAGCTACCCACGCAATAAACTCACGTTTCCCCTCGGGATTAAAATAAAGTTTATACATAAGAGCAGCCTTAGCTAGCGTGCTTTTAGAATGACCCCGAGGGAGAATAATACAATTTCGCTTCTTATTGCCGTCAAGAAGAAGATTACTTAATTCGTAATGATATGGAGCTGGAGAAGACTTCATAAAATCTTCAGGCATAAAAAGTTGCCCAAATGAAACAATATCTCTACGAGCTATCTCTAAGACTCGCTCCTTCTCATTTATATTATTTTTGTTTATGTTAAACGATTCAGCCAATCTTTACCCTCAATTTCTTCGAATACCCCTACATCGTTATACATTAATGTACCAATAGAATACATCCATGCGTCAATATCTTCGCCATTAATATCTACCTTTACTTGCCGTCTTTCATACAACCCAGAGTCCACCCCCTCATATCTATCATATCCAACTAAATCAGCAATATCAACATCTATTACCTCAACAACAAGCTTCTTTGCGTCTTTTGATGGGATAGCCACAGGAAAGTTCTTATGCCCTGGATACGCTAATTTAAAACCATTTACAAGCCCTATGTCTCGACTCCCATTCCTTAATGTTCCATATACGGCTAATTTATCTATTATCAAACTTCTTTCTCCCTATACCCTTCGGCTAATTTTTTAGTTTTTCCGCCTCCAATAGCGGTTAATTGGTCTTGCGAGAATCCTTGAAATACTGTTACGGACTCAGACCTCTTCTCAGTGTCTTTCATACCAGCAATAGTAACAAGCTCCTTTAACACTGAGACCTTGTCGCTATCTTTAGCACTCGTATCCTCTACAATATCCTTCATCTTATTGAGGAGATAAAGAGGTGTTATTTCTGCCTTATGCATTATTTTATCAATCTCTTCTCTTATCAAGCTTATTATCCTTTCTTGTTTAATTAATGTGCTTCCTTGTCTTTCTGCGTAATCTTTTTGGTTAGTTGGGAAAGCGTGCATAAACGCAGTAGCTATATCCTCCCCTTTTGCAATATACTTAGCAAATAGAAATTCCTTCTTAGTGGGGTTTACTCGGTCATGTTGAATGTCCCACCAAGACTTGTCGCTAACGCCAAAAGAATACATATTAAGGCGCATCTTCCCTTCCATTTTATATTTAGAGGAACATACAAAGCTTCCTACAATAGTCCTAATATACTCGCCCTTCTTCACGAGTTTGCTTTTTGTATTCATATGCTTCCGCTTTAAAACTTGGCATACACGACCATCGTCGGTCTTTACCCAATCCCCCTCAGCTCCAACACGCCAATCGTCTATAATACCCACATCAGGGTGGTCTTTCTTAAATTCCTCTATATCGTTATAGATATTATGAGTAATCTTTTTAATAGTCCTACTTTCCATTGCGTGTCAATACCCATAAGGCTATAGAAAGCCATATAGCTTCAAACGCATACATAATAGTCATCGCCATATTCTTCATTATTTTTTTAATTGCTTCCATATATACTCTCCAACGCCAATTTGATGTAATCCATTCGCTACTCCATCAATCCAATCTTCGTTATGCTCATGCCCAGCATTCGTAAGCACCACATGAACTATTTCGTGTATCAATGTCTCCATCTTACGGCTATGGATTAAATTCTTATCAAGTCTAATCTCGCAATTACGAGCATCATGCATTCCAAGAAGCATCTTCCCATCATGCTCCAATTTATCATTCTCTATAATTGTGTATTTATGCCCACCTATATCAAGTCTCACCTTATCTCCTTTTTGTTGTTTTTTCATTATTTATAGACTTAAGCACTATGTTTTGAAAATATTCACACTTATCCTCAATACAATTTTTCATAGCTAAGTCAGAGTCCACCCATTGGTAGAGTTTTTTGCCTTTATGCTTAATCATAACTCCCAAACACTTACCGTTGTTCCAATTAGCGCAATACGTCTTTGCTATATTTGATGCTTTTTCCATACTGTATATTACAAACAAAACCCTATACCATCCAACAAAAATAAATTATTTTTAAATATTGAAAGAAAGTTGTTGGATACCTACCCTTTTATGTTGTAACTTACAGGGCGGTAGTTGCCCAAAGTCTATTTATTTACTTATATAACTATATATTTATTTATCTCTATTCTTTCTTTCTTTGGTTCTTTCTTTCTTTCTTTGGAAATGAAAAATGTCTTAAATCCCTCTAAAATAGCCCTTAAAATACTAAACCTTACTATATATGCCAACCTAATAAGAAAATGCGGTCAGTATATCAAATATCGCTAAAAATAACCATATCTATATAATACTACATACCTATAATTAACTAATTTAAAATAAAGCTTGGATACTTACCATATAAATTCGTAATTTCTACTATGAAAAATAATATAATAATCATCAAAATTGAAAAACAGGCACAAAATCTAATAAAAACAGAAAAAGGTTGAGAAATGTATATAATAATAGAAAGAAACTTCGATAATACAATAAAATACCTCCTCGGAGGTAATGCTTTTATAAATAAAATATCACCAGATTATAAAATAACAGCATTTAGAATAAGAAAACAAGCTGAGCATAAAAAAATGATGCTAGAACTATATGAAGATAGATTCAGACTAGAGATATGCGACGCAACAGAAATGAACCTCCCACCGCACAGCACAAGAATTGCAAGGGAAAAAGATAAAATTACATACGACGAACCAAGAGAAAATAAAGAATAATATATATATATTTGTATAATACAAGTATTATATTTACACAGTAAAACTATAAAAAATAGGGGCAGATTGTGTGTGAGCTTACCTACCCGCCGCCCCGCCCCCCCGCTGATTGAATCCATTTCAGTATTTTAGTTGAGAATCAGGATTTGAACCCCTGGACATTGGAACCACTTAGTCCACCTAAGCACCATACCTTTAATTGATATTGAGTCTCAATAGCTATAATAAAAGTTATACCATGTCCCGCTATTCAATTATACATAAATCCTTAACACCATACCAAGCATAAAGTCAAGCTATATATTTTCATAAGTTTAATATAATTTAATTTCATATAATCTAAAAAAAGACTTGCGGCTTATTATTCGTATGTCTATATTCTTGCACGTCAAGTTGACGAAATACTACTAACTAACAAAAAAGGTAAAATAATGAAAAAACTCACAATTCAGGAATATGAAGCCAAGCTGTCAGAATTTAAAGCGCTCGGAATGAATAAAGAGCAAATTGAAGCTGTGGCTGAGACTATGAATGTAGCAAAGCCAAGTAATATAGATACTTGCCTACAAGCTAAGCCAGAGCTACGAGTCCATTTCAAAGCTATCAATGAAGCTGGCAATTTTACAGTTGACGGGCAAGAGTATAGCTCGCACATGGTGGTAAAGAAAGTTAAGTAAACCTGAAGGAATATGCAGGTAACCTGAAGAAAAACTCAGGTTGCCTGTATTCCTGTAACCTTTATAATAACTGGAGTAAATTTATGAATAACTTTGAGTATAGAAAATCTTTAGAAGTAGCTGAGTTTATTATATCAGAATCTGCTTCTCAGGGTTTTGATATTAACTGTCGGAACATTATGAATAATGGGACTTTGACAGATATGCCAACACTGAAGTCAGTTTACAGTGTCTTAGGAATAGCTTATAGAATGGCTCAAGCTGAAGGTAAAATTTTGAAAGTGAGGGATTTATACAGCACTTTGACAGTAGAACTGAATGAGCTTTATAAGATATTGGATTGTCAAGCTGAAGCTAAAGTGAATGATATTGAGTTTATAAGGCTGAGGAAGGCTCGAAGACAGAAAAAGAGCGGCGAACCTCAGTTTAAAAAAGTAAGACAGTATGACCCCAGAACTTTACGACCTTATGAACGAACATGGTAAAGCATGTAAACTACCACAGGATTGAAAAGCCACTGAGGATGTATTATTTCAATTTGAAGAAATTTGATTTACAGCTTAAAGGCATCTGTTCTTATTCTGAGGACAGGGCTTTAAGTATAGCTGTTGAGCAATATAAACAATATAAGTGTGAAGCTTCAGAGCTTACGCTTAGGAAAATAACCCACTTATAAGGAGAAATCATGCTTAGTATAATTTTATTTCTGATAATAGTGATATTATTAACAAAGATTATAGAACTTAGAGCTGACGTAGTGTTTTGGAAAAACTCAGCTTTGGAATTGAATCAAAGGATAAATGGGAGAATAAGATGAAACCTGTAACGAATAGAAAAACTCTTAGACGATTAGTTTCTGAGGGTTTAATCAAAGAACCGAAATATGATAAGTTCCCCAGGGTTGATGAACAGAATTTATATAACTTAGACAGTCATGGATATAAATATAGGGCTGTTTATACTGATGGAAATTTTTATCCGTTTTTATATAGAATAGAGAAATACTATGTCTGAGATTATGCATCAATTCTTACATCATTTCACAGGAATTTGCGGCGAATCGCATCCCAGTTTGCTTTTATTATTAAGCGGTGCTGGGTTACTTAAACTTAAACAAGTTCTTATATACTTAAAAGAGATTCTTAAATGAGAAGCTCAGAATCGGGCAAAAGAATTGCCCCTAACTAAATAAAAAAAGAAAAGGAGACTGATATGTGTGGACTGTTTGGTTTTGCTAAGAAACAAAATAGCCAGAATGACGAGCAACTTGCTATTGCAAGAGCGGTTCTGGAACACCTCGCTATTGAATCACAAACAAGAGGAAAGGATAGCACAGGGCTATCTTTAATTACACCTGATGCAAGAAAGACTTATAAGGGTGCGATTGCAGCTACTGAATTCGTAAAGAATAAGAAGTGGAAAGAAATATCAGCCACTATTACCTCAGACACAACGATTGCTATTGGACATACAAGATTCGCTACTCATGGGACTGTGAGCATACGAAACGCACATCCATTTAACGTGGGACAGGTTACTGGCGCTCATAATGGAATAATCTTCAACTACAATAAACTTGCTAAGGAAATGGGGAAGTCTGTGGAGGTGGATTCTGAGGTAATCTTTGGTAAACTTAATACGACAGAAAAAACAAAAGCTTTTGAGGATATTTATGGCGACTTTGCTGTCAGTTGGGTTAAGGATGATAATAGAATACTGCATTTAGCGAGAGAAGATGGAAGACCCCTCAGCATTGCGTATTGGAAGAGAGCAAGAATAATGTTTTATGCTTCTACTGATACAATACTTCGCTCTGCTTTAAATAAAGCTGGAATGACGTTAAACATATCTGATTTTCCTAAAGATATGATTTATACTTACAATACAGAGAAGTTCAATAAAACGACAAATCCCGAAAAAGCGAAGTTCCATACAGTAAGTCAAGATTATACTCAGCCTATTGCTTTGTATAAGACCTATGAAGATGCATCGTATCAGGATTACTGTGAAGTGTGCGGAGACCATGCCCATGACTACACAGGGAGATGTAAGATTCATTATGAATCGCTCTATGGAAACCATACAGTCATTTGTTCTCAATGTAATCAAGAATATCCTGAAAAGAATACATATTTTGATGAAGCATTTTGTGTAGATATATGTGAAAACTGCATTGAAATTGAAAATGAATGCGCTTACTGTGGGGACTTAATCCTTGATTTAAGCCCAGCTACACGAGGCGTTTATACGATGTGCGTCCACTGTGCTGACATATTTGACAATGAATTTACAACAGAAAAGGAGTAAAAAATGAAAAAGGTAATTTTACTGGGGTTTGATGCCCCTGTTAAAAAGAAATCCAAGTCTTTTGTTCTTAAGGCTCTCTATAAACGGGCTAAAAAAAATCCATTTATATCAGATAAATCTTATAAGGAATATTTGGAATATCTGAAGGAGCAGATAGAATTTTTTAATGATACATACGACCTTTCAAGTGAAAATAAAATTTACGACAGTCTTAAAAAGATTGGCTGGATTAAAGTTATAGGTTCTATGATTGCTATTGTTTCCGTAAACACTGGAGTCTAAAATGACAGAAAAAGAGAAATCTAATCAAGATTTACTTGAATGCTTTGCCTGTGACACTCTTATTCCATGCGATGAAATGTCGTCCCTGTATGATGATGTCTGTGTTGATTGCGAGGATAATGTGCATTCCTGCGGTGAATGCTCGGACATAATCCTGTCTGGCGACGAGATATATGCAGGCTCAACTTCAGATTATTATTGCGAATCCTGTTTTGACGAATTCTTTCGTTACTGTTCTAATTGTCAAGAAGATGTCCAAGGCGATGATGTAAATTATTCTGAAGGTGGCGACGCATACTGTTATGATTGTTATGGTGAAATTTATAGCTTCTGTTATGATTGCGGAGAAGAATGGGCTGAAGAAGAATTACATTACGATAACGGTGATGGCTACTGTGACGAATGTCATAGCAACGTTGTGAACAATGCTTCTACATTCATTCAGAATTCCCCACAATCAGTTAATGTAAGGCATATACCTTCTGATACTTTTAACAAACTTAATGTAAGGCGACTAATAGGGGTAGAATTAGAATGTGTATATCCAGAACCGCATGGTATTATTTCTAATCCAAATAGTTGGCGCTCTACGTCAGATAGTAGTATTCAGTCCGACCAAGGATTTAATGCCACAGAACTTGTTTCTATACCAGCTAATGGGAATGCTCTTATCGGGGTTATTGACGAAGCTATTGAATGGAGCAATACTTGGAATGCTGATGTTAATAAAAGCTGCGGGATGCACGTTCATGTAAACGCAGTGGATACTGATTGGGAAGATTTAAGGGCTATTGCAATGGTAGTTTCTCATTTTGAAAGATTTATCTTCCAGATGATGCCCCCATCGAGACAGAATGGTAGGTGGGCTAAAAAATTAGATACAGATTTTGACGAATTAAAGCAAACGTCATCTGAGGAAGAATTTGTTGAAGACTGGTATCGTTACGAGAGTATTTCAAGGTCAAAATATAATGGAGCAAGGTATCGTGGTCTGAATTTACACGCAAGATGTTATTTAGGGACAATTGAATTTAGATATCATTCAGGAACAATGAATAAAACAAAAATAATTAACTGGATTAAAATATGCAATTCCATAGTAGAGACAGGAATGGCTTTGTCTCAAATGATGAAAGATGGAGATGCATCTGGGAATTATTTTTTCAATGAAGTGAATACGTCAGACACTCTCGATACAATAAGTAAAAAAATGATATTCTTCGATGGGGAAATGCTGGAGTATATGCACAAGAGAATAAGGAACTTTTCAAATGAAAAATAAAAAAACTTGGTGCGATTTATGCGAAAAAGAAATACAGTGCATTAAAGACTCAGATAAATTATGGGTGTGTAAGGCTTGTGAAATTAGATACCTTAGACCAAGCACCAAAGAAGAAAAAAAGCTCGAAATTAAGGCAATTTAGAGATAAAAAACGCTATAAACAATAGCTACAAACAATAAGGGAACTACTATGTTATCAGAAAAACAGATACAAGAAACACTTGATACAGAAATGAATCATTTTAAAATGTTAGATACAGCATTAGACTCAGATTATACAATTGATTCTGTGGATTACTTAGTAACTAAGGGGTGGATAGAAGCACTTCGATATGCGCTGAGTAAGGACACGGATACTGTTGTGATGCATGAAGGCGGATATACATACGAAGCAGGGGAATAAAATGAGGAAAGAAACGAATATGAATAAACGGAAAATAGTAGAAGAGTTTTATAAGAATCATCCTGATGCTGGTGATTATTCTGACGTATGGTTTGATAAATGGAATCATATTTTAGATATAGTTAAAGATTGGGACGATGATTGCATTGAGGCTGACTACGATGATATATGCGACTGGGTTGATGGGGAAAAACATCTAAAAAAATGGGTAGAGAGAGACAAGAAAGGTGACAGAAATGGGCAAAGTTAAAGAATTACTTGAAGGAAGAACTTTAAATGGTGCTAATTTTTTATTAGAAGAGTATCAATATAGAAGTTATCGAGAGTTGCAGTCTAAAGGAGTTCTTCAGGCATTTGAGGAAATTATAGAAATATGTGAAGATAGAGATTCTATATATTCAGCTTTAGATGCTATGTCTGATATTCTTCATATCTCTAATTTTGCATTGGAGTATTATATCGAGCCACATCTTTCAAGGCTCGAAGAAGCGGAACTCGCATTAAAGCTGATAAAAGATACAAGCTCCAGCAAGGACATTAAGGAGCTTGTTGAAAGTTATTTTAAAAATAGTTGAAAATAGTTGTTGGATGGTTAGTTTTAAGCTTTATAATATATGATATGGGGCTAGAGATTATAATAAGCTTTTAAAAACTAATAAATAAAAAAAGAAAATAAAAAAAAGAAAAAAGGTTATTAATAATATGAATAAAGAATTTAATTATTCAGGATATAGAAAAGATATAATAAAAAGCTGTATTGATAATTACGGTTCACTTGAAAGCGCAGTTGTGGGGATGGATGCTGTTATAAGCTCGCTATCGCTCGATGTTTCGATGAAAGATGAAATAATTTCTGAATTTCAAGAGAATTGCGAACATAGGAATATTTATTACGGAGAAAAAGAGCCTTCTCTTAAAGTAGAAGAGTATGCCTACTGTGAGGATTGTAATTTAGGCTTAGAAACCCCAGAAAAAGACTGGGATTTAGAAAGGGAAGGGAAATGATGAACGATAGAGATTATTACGGATTTTGTGCATTTATATTTACTGGGGGATTTGTAGTAGGATTGCTATGCGCAATAGTGGGGCAGCAGTTATGCCTTTAGTAGGATTCAAATACCCTGATGATGGGAAGATTAGCCTGGATGATGTAAACACTGGAAATGTGGATATTCTTAAAATGGGAATTGCCTTACCCACTTTACTATACATGGCTAAGCAAAGGGATAATGACAGACCTCCGTCTACGACTGAGCTATTAATAGGGACATTGCAAGCATATTTGCAGAGAACAATAGATTATGTTATTGACCCGCAGGATAATGCTTTTGCCTTAGCTGGCACCATTCATCATTCAAAGCTTGAAGATTCTGCAAATGAAGTAGATATGGGCTTGCACGCTGAGGTAGCAATGAAGCATGAGGGAATTACGGGTATAGTAGATTTATACGATAGTAAGAATAAATACTTAATAGATTATAAAAATACAGGCTCATATAAGATTGCTCAATTACTTGGGATGCAATTCAAATATGGAAAGCACCCGACTGAGAGATACAAAAGAAGTGGCAAGTGGGGAAAGGTTGGAGAACCTAAGAAAATAAAAATCTTTTACGAGGATGAAAGCACAGCTAATTTTGGAGATTGGGGCTGGCAAATAAATTGGTATAGATTCATGCTTGAGAAAAGCGGTAAGACAGTTGATAGCATGTATATACAAGCCACCGTAAGGGATGGCGGTATCGCTATGGCGAGAGATAGAGGCGTTACTAAGAATATATACCTGATAAAGGTTCCATATATTCACGAAGACCATTTGCTTGAAAAATTCCTTACTAATAGGGATATGCTCATTCAAGCATTAAAGACTAATATATTACCAAATAAATGCACAAATGAAGAGACTTGGGACGGAAGAAAATGTGAAGCTTACTGCCCTGTTAGATTTCATTGTCTTTACGGGAAAGGAGAATAAAAATGGGAATAAATCCAAATAAAGTTCACATGATAGAGCTAAGGATAGAGCAATTAGAAATGGCGCTGTCGAGTCTTATGTGGGTTGTAGCACACCAAGAAGAGGAACTTGAGGACTTCACTGAATTAATAAATAAAACAGAAGAAATGTCAAAAGATAGCATATTAACTGCTATTCTTAGCGAGAAAGGAGCAAGTGCATGAGTTTAAACGAATCGGATACAGGAGATACTGCCCCTATGGTTATAAGTGATACTATTATGATTAGACCAGATATTGACATCACAGAGAAACACAAGCAAGTTTCATATGTTAATACTCCAAAATCATTTATTAAAAGTAAAATGGGGATGGACTACGTTGAGTATTCTTATATGAGAGACATAGCTGATAAGTATTATCCAGGTTGGTCTTGGGAAGTATTAAAATCAGAAGCATTAAGCGATTTTGCTTATGTAGTTCATGGAAGACTAAAATGGTATGATGGGGGGATATGGAGAACTGGAGACGCTATCGCTGCTCATAGGATACAGAAAAAAAGAGGAAGCGATGAGTATGTCGATATAGGAAACGACGTAAAATCTGCCAACACGGATTGTATTAAAAAAGCTTTTAATATGTATCTTAATATAGCCGATGATGTATACAGGAATAGAGTAGAGGATGTATCACTGACCGATAAAGAGGTCGGTATATTGAATCTAGAAATGGAAGGGCTTTCCGATGAATGGAGAGCTAAAATTAGTAACAGTATAGAAAAAGGAGAAATAGAAAAATCAAACTTACAAACAATAATCAAAAGAATACAATTAATAAAAGAAAGCGAGGGATAAATGAGTGGAATAGACTCAATCTTAGGTGAAGTTTCTGGTGGCGGGGCATTTTATGACCCAGCGTTAGATACGGGAGGAGTAATGCTACCTGAGGGCGATTATTATGCGCATGTAAAGGAAGTAAGTATTAAGGAGAACGTGGTAGTTAAATCTAAATTTCTATCCGATATCTACAATCTTACTTTTACGGTTGCGAAAGAGAATGCAGATAATTCCTATGGGGATATATCGGGCATTGCGTTTGTCGGAAAGGATATCAAATCAAAGGGATTTTTCAGATTTAAAACTCCTGATAAATCTAAATATCCTAATTTATCCGAGAATGCTGGTTCAAATAAAGGGTTTATGTCATTGCTTGATGGACTATCGATACCGTCCAACAAAAGGGAGGTAGACGGTAGGACTTTGTTTGAGCTACCGATGCTTAGTTCGGTGGAAGCTGATGGGCTACCTGCGATAGTTAAGGTGGTTCATGACAAGTGGGTAAACAGAGATGGCGAAGATGTTACCACTCCAAAAGTAGTCGCTATATATAATTGGAAAACTGGGGTGAAAAAGGAAGCAGAACTCCCCTTCTAATTATGGAGATTACTAACTGGGAATATAGACAGTTAATCAATGGGCTGGAAATGTCTAGTAAGTTTTACTACATTTCTGGCTCAATTGAGTATTCCAATAATATAAATACATTAAAAAAGAAACTTGTAGATGAATATAGTCGCATTGCTGAGGGGAACATGGAAGAAGGGATTGAGCCCTCTGGGGAAAGCATATATCCAAGCAGGTTAAAACATGAATATGGAGGTTCTATTGGAGATAAGTAAATGGGTTGAGATTGAAGATAAGTTTACTGATAAATACGGATGGACACTTGGAATTGACGCATTAACTTTCGTTAAAAGAGAAGTATGCAATGGTGTGTTTTTAGAGGATTTATCAGATGTTCAAAATCATAATTTAATTAAATCTCTAAGGAAGTTCTACAAAGAAAAGGAAATAAAAGATGTTAAAAAAATCAAAAATAGAAAAAGTTAAAACACGCTTAATGGCAGGGAGACCGATATCTCAAAAGTCGGCAATTGCAAACTTCTCTCTTTATAGGCTGTCATCTGTTATTCACACCCTGAGAGGGCGAGGTATGGATATATCTACCAATATGAGAAATGGCTTTGCAATATATAGGTTAGTTGGGTAGTAGAGTAGCTAAATGTGGGGGGTGGTCAGACTGAGCATCATCCCCTACTGATGGCATAAGCATTTCAATAAAGAGGAGTTAAGATGAAAATAGATTTATCCCAAGTAGAAGATATTGAAATAGATGGAATAAACCCAAGAGATTATCCTGATTTTTGTGATGCTTTCATTTTGGAAGCCTCCTATAAAGGTCGTGAAATGACGGATGAAGAATTAGAAGCATTAAATGAAGATTCTGATTTTGTCTATGATAAAGTGATGGAGCTGTTAAGCGTTTGAGTAACCACCAAAAACAACAAAAATTATTTACAGGAGAAATAAAATGAAGATAGAATGGGATTGTCCAAGAGACATAAGGGTAAGGACACTAAGAGCTTTATTATTGTTTATACCTACTGCTATATGGGCATTGAACGCTATGTTAAGGAATAATTGGGCAGAACTTACAATGGCTTTGGCTTGTGTATTGGTTATTGGTTGGGTTTATAGAGATATTTAAAAAAGGAGAAATAAAATGAAGATTGAACTTGATGATAATATAGTATTTGTTTTTGGATTAATAGCAATCACGGTAATAATTGTTGTTAGTATTGTTTACAGAACAATTTAACAGAGGAGAAATAAAAATGAAAGTGTT
>Ga0257118_1000767_pt1 | contig 24768 bp, 19 predicted proteins | sample SI112_150mmetaG_FD_190156 | JGI IMG/M metagenome (GOLD analysis project Ga0257118, IMG submission 190156) | Marine microbial communities from Saanich Inlet, British Columbia, Canada - SI112_150m | ecosystem: Environmental > Aquatic > Marine > Inlet | place: Canada: British Columbia | collected...
GATATGAAACCATTTATAGACTTGATTGCGTCATGTCCTGTTAATTTCCTTAAATATAAATCATCAAGTAAATTAAATATATTAGTATGGGTATTTGTAACACCTAAATCTTGTCGTTTCTTTAAAAGTTTAGAAGTAACCCCATATTTTTTATATGGATTATAGACATATTCTAAAATTTTGGTCATATCAGTATACAAACTCAAAATTTCCTTTTTATCATTTGATGAATTAGTATTTTGTAATTCTATTACTAATCCATTTAGTCTATCAAAGTTAATTTTCTCTCTCACTTTTACACTAACTCCAACATTGAAAATGGAACACTATAACTCATTCCTTTCATATTCACTACTGCTTTCTTCATATTCATCTTAGTGATAATACCTTTGGTTCGTTTAGTTTTCTGAACCACATATACATGACTACCTACACTTAGTGTGGATTTGCCCAACATAGTTTTACAATCACTAATGAACGCTGATAGTTCATTTAGTTCTGAAAGACTACTTAGTTTTCTAATTTCATTTTTAATATTCATTTGTTATTTCCCTTTATTTGATACTTGATCTTACGACAAAAAAGTGATAAAGTCAAGTGTTTTTTTTAATTTTTTTGATTGAGTTTCGTGGATTCTTCTGGACTTCTATTAAAAGACCTTCACACTCACCGAAGGATATTTCCTTCGTATTAGTCAGGAGTCGAACTCTTTCGTTCTTGACATTCCCTATCTCAATCTCTACTTGATCTTACGACAAAAAAACGAGAAAGTCAAGGCTTTTTTTCACTTTTTTTAAGTTTTATTATGTATCAAATCTAACGCTAGATTATGAGAGAATCTACCTGCCTTTGGGCCACCATTTACCTTACCATCACTTTCACCTGGTACTTTAATCCAAAGGTATGCATCTACTATTTCATCACAAGTATTAGTGGTTGGATATTCACCTATTGACCTACCATATGGATTAAAATGTTCTTTATTTGCTCCATTTCCGTTACGTGACGTGTCGATTACGAAGTGTTTTCCATCTAATCTCTTACTTATAGTCTTTCCATACTTATAACAGGTTGATGTAGCATAATAGTTACTGGTATTGATACTAAACCCTCTAACTTTATGCACATCACACATTCGTAGGTAAGAGACAGCCTTTGGGACTGATAACCATGTCGGATGTCCAATATCGAGATAAACCAACGCATTTGTCTTACTCAGTAAATCAACTGATTTCTTTATCAAAGATAATCGTTTTAACCCATCAACCACTCCCATATCTTCCATATGTGGAATACAATCTGGTTCGTATATCACAATAGGACTTCTATCACCTATTGCGTCACAAAATTCACTAATAAATTCTAAATACTCTCTATTACTCTCTGCACCACCCTTTGAGTGGTGACCTAAATCTCTGTATGGAATTGAATATATGACTAATATGGGTAAATGTGGATATGCCCGTTTTAATAGTCTTTGGATTGATTTTTTGGTCTTTCTGATGGTTTTTTTAGGTCCAACTCCATACCAAAAGGATGTTGGTTCTTTTGTGATTTCTTTTATTTGTGGGTAGTCTTTACAGACTTCTTTACGATTATTCCATTCTGGATAGTAAAACCTATAATTCATTTTTTAAGTTTTGGTCAGTCTCCCATGTATCAACATTTACGATAGTATAAATTCTTGTATGTATCTTATTTAATCCTTCATCGTTTACTAATAATAAAGTATTTTGATATTCTTCCCAAGGAACGGGAAATGTTTTATCTAACACACCATTATTCTTTTCTCTAATGATTTCATTTAAAGAATTAATAGTATAAAGTGTATTAGTTTGTTTCTTTCTATGTAATGCTATCGTATCAATACCTTCTATAAAATTATCTTGGTTTTGTGGTATATTATAAGTACAAATTAACTGATGATGGTCATCTTCATTTGCAAATACATAAATCTTATTAAAAACTATATCGTGGCATTCAATGATAAGCCCTATTGTATCGTAGAGTCTATTTCGTTTAGTGAATGTGCAGAGTAGTTGTGTTTTCATTACATTTCTTTCCGTTCACTATTAAAACTACCAATTAATCCACCTGCTCTACTATCATATGCTCTCCAAGTCATTTTCCAATTTTTTAAATCTATCGTTCCATCTTCGGCAGTATCTGTATGAGACTCATATTTACCATCTTTAATTTCTTGATGATTATGTTCAATAGTATCTAATCCATTACTTGTTTTTAATGTAGATGAAAAAGTTAATGCACTTACAACAGCTCCTGGATGATTCAATATTGTTTTTGCATTATCCTTTCCGACAACTTCTGATAATTTATCTTTATCAATGGATGACTCTATCTCTTTTCGTGTCTTGTCCTCGATTACCTTTATCCTATCCTTGACTATATTCAGTTGTTGCCAGGCTGGTGGCATCTTTCTTAATCTATTATATTCATCTTCCATTTCTTCTGGAGTCCACACTTTACCTTTTTTATGTTTTTCTCTAAGTTTCTTTGCGTCACCCTTTGGATTTTGAACATAACCAATTTCTTTTTTCAGTTTGTTCATCTCATCTATCTGATTTCTTAATGCACCATATAACTTCTTCTTATCTTTTATTGCACCACCCATACCACTTTCTTCTACAATCTTATCCATTTGATCATCACTCTGAACTATATCATCTCTTACCCCCAAAGTAGAACCATCATCTCCTGGTCGACTTCCTAACCTATCCCTATATGCAGGATCTGGATGATATTTCTGATATTGTCCAGTTTCACCTGGAAATCCAAATGAACCATATTTACCACTCTTTCCATACTTCACACTAACTGATGCAACCCTCTCCACTTTACTACCTTCACGAGTTACTCTCAATTTATCACCACTTGGAAATGAACCTGCAGATGGTAGATAAACTTCTTCACCTGCTGCTAATTCAGTATCATAAAGTGCCATTTCTGCCATATTTTTCATCATAGCCCCTGCAAGTGTTGGACTTTCCGTATTCATGGTTTCTGCCATTTTAGCATAAGAATCACCTATTGACTGGGATGCTTCATTTGATGGTATTTTCATGGTTTTTGATATTTTTTCTATATTAGCTTGATGTTCTTCTAATGAATGTCTAATCTTTTTACTTACATTTTCGGTCTCTTCTAATTCTTTTAACTTTGCAATAGTATTCCTAATAGAATTATTTTCACGAATTGATTGTTCAAGATATGCTCGAGAATTTTCACTACTTGGTGTTAAGACATTTCCATCGTTTCCAACTGGCCCAAATACTTGATGAAATTCACTTGATAATCTATCATACGGTGATTGTGAAAATAATTCTTGAACATTGGAATCTTCTTTTGCTGTTCGTTTAGTTGCTAAATCGGGTTTAGATGTTGTAGTTACTTCTTGTTTTACATTAACACCTTTCGCACCACCTTTTAATTTTTCACCTGATGCATTTTCTATGGTATCTTTAATAAATGCTGTAGCCTTGGTTTGTCCTAAAAGTTTTCTTGCTTCAAAATTGATGTTTCTTATATAAACTTTTTTACCACTTGAACTGACTTCCAAACCATATTTTTCTACCATCTTTTGTGCTAATTCTTTTGATGGATTTTTATGTAATTCTGAAAAATCATCTTTGAAATCATTGAATAATTTTTTATCCTCATCACTCATATAATTTAAACCAACTGAAACTGATGTTTGTTCTCCATCAAATATATTTTTAACTTCATTTGGAACTTCTTGTTTAGGTTCTTCTTTTTCAGGAGGTGTTCCTTTTGATCCCCACGGCAATCCCACTCTACCTAAAGCTCTATTCTTTGCATTATCTGAATATTTCTTTTCACCTTCTCTCAAATTACCAATAAATGCATTAGTGGCATTCTCTTTCCAACCGAACTTTATTAGTGATTCTCTTAATAAAGCAAGATGACGTGGATTGGTCATATCTGGTGCACCACCTTTACACTTACGTGCAAAATCGTCTAATATTTTATCCCAATTTTTCATAATTTCTCTGTGATATCTTCCATTTCATGGTAGTTTGTCCCCTTACTTGTTTTAGTGGGAAATAACCCGTTACTCTCGATAATCTTTTTTATTTTATTCAAAAAGTCTACTCCATCGTCTAAGTTAAAGTCAAACAAAAATGAATCATAACTGTACAAAATCAACTTACTTTTGTATGATTCTAAAAAAGGAATAAGATTACTCAACATTTTCATATTGTTTTCTGTTTCCATCAACTGAATAAGATAGTTAAATAGTTTATTCCTGCTCATTTCAGATAAATTTTTTCTATATATCTTCTTACTATAAATATTAGAAGTTATAAAATCTCCTTGTTTATACTCACTCCAAATTTTATTAATATAATCATGAACTGCACCAAAAAATGGATTTATTTGAACTACTTCTATCGGAATATGGCCATAGAGATACTGGAAAGACCGATTTTTAGATTCTTGATAATCACATCCGTAAAATTCTCCCATATGTTCGTGAACTGAACCATCAGGAAATTTATAATTTACCACTTCTCCTATCAATCGTAAATGATATGCGTCATAATCAAACTCAACCAACATTCCATTTTCAAACCTACTTACAAATGGTTTTCTACTACCATCTGACTTATTTAATGCTGCAAAATTGATTCCGCCGAATCTATTACTTGGTCTACCAGTTGATGTATATAAATTATATTCACTATAAACTATCTCTTTATCACATCTTAATCCTGAAGATTCTAAATAAGTTAAATTATCAATTATATCATCATTATATTCTTTATAAACTGGTAAATCAATATGTTTCTGAAATTCATTGGATAATTTCCTACATAATTCTAAATGTTTTAATATAGGAACTATACAATTCACACCTTGTAATTTATAATATTTTCTATTAAAATAATCGTGGGAATTTGTGGATATATCTTCAATGTATAATGGTTTATTGTGTTCCATATAATATTGAAGATTTATATCTATTACATTTTTCCAACTAACAATATGATTAAATTGTTTCCTGTCATACACATACTTTTTGTGATCTGAATTTAACTTATCAAGATATGATATATCAAGGTTCAACGCCTCACTATGTCGAAATGGTAACAAATATTCATCACCATCCAATATTTTTACATATAATAAGCACAAAGAATTCTCAAGTGGATGTTTATTCACATCACATAAAATTGGAATTAAAATACAATCAGATTTATTGTATTTTTCTATAAAACCATCAAACTCTTTTTTTGTCTCTAATATCATCTATAATCTTATCTATCGCACTAAAAACCATTGGTGGGTCTATTTCTTTTGAGCACTCAAACTCTCTTTCAGTTCCTTTATAGTCTGGACACACATTCCAATCTCCTTTAAGATTTAATGTTTCATCCCTATGCCAACAACCATTACAAACTTCACTATTATGAACGTGGATACATTTATGTTGAAACTCAAACCAAGGTTCAGTCATACCATGTATCATAATAACCCATTTATTTACTGCCCATGCTAACCAAGATAATCCACTACCCAAACCAATAAAAAACTCACAATGAATTAATTCACTAATTCGTTCATCTAAAGATTTACCTTGACTTTTTATTACACCTTTCGGAAGTTTATTCGTATAACCATCTTTACTCTGGTCTTCATTTAAATCAATATCTAAAACCTTATATCCCTTATGATTTAAATATCTTACAACATAATCCCAACCTTTAGGATAATTCCAATACTTTAATTGTGGACCATTTGAATGTACTCCAATACAAACATATTTTTCTTTCATTGGTCTACCATAGTTCTTAAAATGTAAGTTAGGTTTCTTTTCTTTAAATGATAATCCTAAAGTATCTGTTGCTGATTGTTGTAATGGAATATATTGTCTACCATCCCAACTACATCCTATCTTATAACTAATGATTCCATCTGCACTCATTGGTAATTTAAAACACAATCCATCTTTATCAAAGTGTTGGATATATTTTTCCTCTAATAAAAATTCTATATCAGGATAATTTGGTTTCAACAATGGAATCATTTCTTGTCGTGGTAGAAAAACCTTAACATTACATTTATTTTCTACTCTAAATTGTTCCACATATGGAAACCAAGCTAAAGTATCTCCGAGTCCCTTAGATTGAAATATGATATAAACACTTTTACCCCGAATTGGATGGAATGTTTTCATTATAACCTATCTTATGTTTTACATATGTAACTATTTGTTCTGCAACATTTGTTTTGGTAAATTTATCCATTCCTTCAAAACCAGGAGATGAGTTGACCTCACATATACTATAACCATCACCATCAAATAACAAATCAACTCCTGCTATATCCAAATTAAGTAGTCTTGCAGATTCACCACCTAACCATTCTATATCAGCATCAATTTGATATGGAATACCTTCACCACCTCTTGTGATATTTGCTCTGAAATCATCATCTATTGATTGTCTCATCATACAACCAACTACTTTACTATTGACTACCAATACCCTTAAATCTTTACCATAACTATCTTTAATAAACTCTTGAACAATAATATTATAACTTGGTTTAGTTATCTCTGCCATCTTTAATAGTTGTTTTAATTGTGTTCTGTTTTCACATAAGAATACACCTGCTCCAAATGAACCACTTAGTGTTTTTATAATTGCTGGATATCCAATATTTTTTTCTACAAAATCTATATCAATGGGATATTTAACTAATAATGTTTTTGGTACTGGTAAACTTGATTGTCCTAAAACTTGTTGTGTATATAACTTATCCTTAACATTATCTATAGCATCACTACCATTAATAAGTATCACTCCCAACCTCTCTAAATGACGAATAATAGCTTTGATAAAATATGTTGTTCCACTACCTGTTCGTGGTATGACAAAATCTGGTAATGGTCTTGATTTACCACCAATCAAAATACTTTTCCTATCATCTCTATCTACAAAAATATCTACATCTTGTGGATTTACCACGCGAACTTTAAGTCCTTGTTTCTCAAATTCTTCTACAAGTTTTTGAGTTTCATAAGATTCTTCTATTTTATTTTTATATAATATCCAACCGTTCATTTCCAATATACTTCTTCCCATAATTTAGTGGTTTCTGGATAGACTTCTAACATTATTTTCTTTAATGTTCTTGCGTAGTCTTGTATCTCTACTTGAGCTGTTGGTTCATCTCGTAGTTCAATGAAGTTCATAATAGACTGAAATGATGCAGTCCACCATACTTTTGTATATTGACTTAATGGTAAAATGACTCTTGCTTGTTCTTTAGCAACACCTCTACGTAACAAACCATCATAGAATATTTTGGCGTGTTCTATTGAATCATTCCAAGTTCTCAAACATTCTTCTTGTAGTTCAACCTCACCTTCAGATGCTTGTTTATTGTCATCTGATTGAGCTCTAAATACTTCGGGGACATAATATTCTTCCACTTCCACATAACGACCACTAATCTCGTTCCACGCATGGTCTTTGGTAGGATGACTTGATGTAGTTTCAATTCCAACAACGTGTTTATACCATTGTCGCATAACGAACTCTGGTGCCTTGATAATCATCATCACGTGTTGGTGTCTGAATGGACTGAAATGTTTATGTTTGATTAAGAACTTGGATAGTTTCCTATCTTTCTCTGTAAATTCATCACTACGACCACCGAATGATACTCTGGCAGCATTAACTGGGGTTAGGTCATCACCGAGAGAATCTACAACCTCAATATAACCTTTGTCTAATACATCGATTTTCATTACTATAACCTTTATTTATATATATCAAATTAAATCTTCAAAATGTAATTAATATCCTGTTGTCGTTAATTTACTACCTTTCCCTTTTAAATCTTTTTTACGTTTTTTCTCCTTACTAACGATTTAAGTTTTCTATCTCCTAATTCTTGTTCTGTTAGTTGTTCTTCATAAAATTCAAGTGGCTTCAAGAAATTTCTCATTCCTTGCATTTCAATTTCTTTTTCTTTAAGTGTCTGTCGATTTACCTTTAAAATATGTTCCCTTTTACCTTTTAATTGCCAAGTTAAAGAAATTGAATCATAAAAAGTCATATCGGCACTATAATTGTCCTTTGATATTTCAAATATTCCACCATCAAACTTAAATTTTGCAAAATATCTCATAACAGTCGGTTGTTCTTTCATTTTTTTAGTTAAAAATAACCTAAATGGTTTTAAATATTTTTCTCTCTCTAAATTATCTTTACTATTCACATATTGGTCATATATAGGAAAATTATCTATTCTTCTCAATTCGTTTCCTCTATTATCCGCATAAGTAACTGTCTTATCTGTCCAATAATATACTATATATCTTTTTCCTTTTTTCAAAGGATAATATTTTCCTGCACTATATTCATCTAAATAAGTAAATTCTCTTTCTCTGCTTATTTGAAGTGGTCCTATAGCTACTCTTTCTATTTCCATTCGTTAACCTCCTAAATTCCAAGACCATGTAGATCCACCCCCTGCTACCGTACTACGATATATATCCTGGTTTCCGCCCCATTTTCGGTTTTGAATTGCAACATCCAAAGATGTACCATCCGATGCGTCCGAGAACGCCGCATTTAGAGCCGCTCGGCCTTGAGTGCTCATTGAACCTACTGCGGTGAAAATTGGTGATACTATATCTGCATCCGCGTAGACGTCAGTAATTAATTCTGTATGGAGAATCTTGACCATTTCCGGTATTTTCGCTAATTCTGCTTCATAAGCTTTTTTGTTTGCTGCTATAACCTCTGCTATAACCTCTGCTCTTCTCCGTTCTGCAGCTTCTTGAATTTTTATCCGTTCTTCCTCGGTAGCCGCATTTGCTAAATCTATTTTTGTTTGTCGGGCGGTCGCTTCCTCTTGAGCTTGTATCTCCTTTTGTTTTGCCACTAAAGCCACACTCTCTTCCTTATTTCGCTTAAGATCCGCCCGCATTTCTTTGACGGATCGTGGCATTGCCGTTGGTTTAGCTCTGATTTGTCCTTTGACTGTAGTAGTCCAACCACTACTGTCAACTGAATGGTCTACTCCAATCATTTGAAAAAGTGTTTCCTCCCTATATCTTGTTCCTAAATAAGAACTATGAAAAGAATTTCCTGGAAACATTCCCCCCGTTCCATCTATTTCCATTTCAAAATCTACTGGAACAAGTGGACTTATGTTTGCAAGAACACCTTCTGAATCGCCCCTAAGTAACTTAGTTAATTCAGCACTAAACAATGGTTTTAAGTGTATATGTCCAGAATTATTGTCCCTATTTACTTTTATAGATTCCATATATTTTTTTTCAACTTTTAGATTTTCTTCTTGTACACCAGAGTTAAATTTTTTATACTTATTAACTGCTTCACTATATGTTCCATCTTCATCTTCTCCATTTGTACCCCACTTAATAGTACTTAAACTGACAACTTCATACCACTTCAATCCTTTGTTTAAAAATTCTTTTCTGTTGATGGCGGCCATTAAACGAAAATTGTTTGCTGCAAGATATATGTTTTCAAGTTTTTTCTTATCTATATCCTTTTCCGTTCCATCGTGATGAACCTTGGCCATATGGTTCATATATTCTTTTTGTGTCTCATTAACATTATTAATAATAGAAGGTCTTATTTGAGTTCCATCACCCGCGGGTTGACTTCCTTCCTCGTCAAACTTAATTGTTCCTACAAATAATGGTTTATTTAAATTTGCATCCTTTCTACCAAAGCTACGATTCATTTTAGATGGATAATCAATATTTCCAGTCATCATATCCTTTCTTCGTTTAAGTTTCTTTTCTTCTTCAGTGGGCACTGGGTCATCCTTTAGATCTTCACTAATTATTCCCCATGCATTACCCACTAATTCATCATAATCTTTTGTACTCTTATCTTCGTCAGCCATCTTTCTTACACCATACATTGCCGCTACTTGCATTCTATCAGGAAGTTTAGCATTTATAGTATTTGTTTTAACTATTGAACCAGCTTCCATAACTGGAAATTCAAATATTCCTGCACCAACCCCTTCTTCCCCTGCCAATATTTTCTTTTTATTTTCTAATATATCGTTTACTTTGTACCGAGTATACCCTTCTTCCCGTAATAACATTCTCTTATTAACATCATCATAATCTATCTTAAATTTAAATACATCCCCATATGATCTAGCGAAATCATCCCAGATAGAAGTTACTACCGAAGTTAAATCATTTACTTTTTTTGACATTCTACTTAAATATCCAACATTAAAAAATATATTTCTGATTTCCATATAATCCGTTCCTACTGGAGGCGAATATATTTTTTTCAATGTCGTATCATTACCATCAACAATTGGTCTCCAACGAAACTTAGGATTACCAAATATTATATCATCTCGATTAGGTATTAACCACTTTGAAGTATTAAGTGTCATTAAATAAGGACTGTTAGCAAACCTGGTTGATTTTAATATTGGATTCTGTTTATCAGAATTGAATGCAGTGCTTTCATTCCAAGCCCCATCTTTAGTGGGATCCCACCAGTCAGGTTGTTCCGGTTCTGCCATATAATACTCTAACTTTCCATTTATATCCGTAGAATGCTCTATACTTCTAAATTCACTTATTACCTTCTGTCCTATTTCTTCTGTACCCTCTGCATTTGAATTAACTTGACCAAAAAATCTACTTAAAACATTATCTTCAAACCAACCCCAAGACACAAAGTGATAATCTCCAAGAACATTAACATTGTGTAAATATAACTTCCCACCGATTCCAAAACGATCTAAACTAAGTATGGGGAGTGAAGCTCTCTTATTTTTCCATTCTCCTCTTGTATGGGCGTTATCTCCTTTTATATCTTTACACCTCTCCATACTAATATGAAATATTTGAGAACCAAGGTCACTCATATACTCTCTATATGTAAGATATGGAGCTATTTTTTCCGTTTCTTTCCATAATGCACCTTCATCTTCAAATTCGTCAGATGCAGTATATAATGGCAATGATGCAAAATTCTTATATTTATCTTCTGCTTTCCCTTTTGTTTGTAATAAAGTAACTCCTGGTGCTATAATATTAGTAGTACAATCAAACCCACCCTGCTCATTTACTGACCACTCAAAATTTTGAATTAAACCCAACATTGCATCATAATGACCTTTTTGATCTAAAATATGTTTTGGTAACTCTTGACTTAAATTATTAACTTTATCTGGCGAGAACACCAAGTTTCCGTCTGAATCGGTATCATAGAGATCATATATTCCTGATTCGATGCCTTTCATTGACCATCCCCATTCAAGTAAAACAGTTCTTCGCGGTGCTAAAAAATGTGGTGTTAATCTTTCTAATTCTTCCCATGTCCAACAGGTCCAATTAATTTGTCCACCACGGGTTGCACCTAATTTCATACCACCACCTTTATATTCTACTGATATATCTTTTACTCCTGGCATTGGTCTGTATGGCATATTATATTTTTTATCTTGTTGATAATACTTTGCCCCTCGTCCAATATCAAAATCATATTCTGTGCCTGCAACAAATTCATCAGGAGATGTAAAATCACCAGCCATTTCACCAAATGAATTTAACTCTCCACCCATTAAAATTAATGGTTGATTCGTTCCTATTGGTGTAAATGATGTAACCCGCAACCAAGGTGATCTAGCAAACATATAATTTGGAACTCCTGGCATACCCGTAGCATCTAATGTTTCTGTCATTGTAAGAGGTTGATTAAAACTATCCAACCCACCAGTATTCCATTTCCCAGTATCGAGGTTTTTATACACGTATCCAGCTTCACCTTTTTTCATCATGGCAATTTTTTGATTAAGAGTATCTTGAACATCGATATTTATTGGTGCCAGTGTTATCATGTTACCAGCTCATATTTTTTAATCTGTTGAGAATAAAATCTATATTAGTTGGTATTCTAATTTGATTATCAGTAGACAACCCTATTTCTGCTGTATCTAAATTATTTGCCTTTGCAATAATCCACCATAAAGATACATCACCATAATACTTTTGAGCAAGAGTATCAAGTCTATCCCCAAAAATAGGATATATAAAAACATCACTATCTTGTATAGGTATTTTAGGATATATGGTTGGTTTAAAAACTCGTTTCCCTCTTTTATCCGTTTTAATTGAAGTGTTTTTGTATCTACTTGGCATTATTTAACTCCTATGCTCCATTTGATGAAACAGGATCTATTTTATCAAATAAATTATTTATATTTCCTAAATCAGTATTTGATCTATCTTCAAGCAAGATGGATCTATCTGGTCGTGCATTTTGTTTTCCATTTGTCTTTTTAAATGTTCCTGCACTAACTGATGTCCAACCTTGATCACTCAACCATCCTAATTCATAATGTTTTCCTAATGTTGATGGTAAATACTTTCCTACATAAGTGAATTCACATGCACAAGTAATATATTTAGGAAATTGTAACCCGTTATCGATTTCCCATGTTGAGTTATCATCAACGTCCACACTTAAACTACTTAAAAATCCAGGAGTATCAACAAACATATCACCCATTGTTAAATTTATAAATGGTGCTATCATTCTATTTTGTGCAGTATATGATGGATAACATAATCCAACAAGATAATTCATTTTTTCAAGTAATACTGGAAACTCTTGTTTTGTATTTGGATAAATATTAAATGTAAAACTAATTGACCTTGAAGTTCCCGTATAAACATGAACATCATCTGGACGACCTATATATCTTGTGGATTCCCATTCTGGACTAATACTATCTGATATACCACTTAAAATTGCTCTAAATACAATAAATTTATCATTTACAATATCTTTAAATTTAAATTTTATAAAATCCGAATCAGCATCACTATAATCCTTTCCATACGGAATCATATTAACATTGTCTGTTGCAGATGTTTTATATTTAGGATCCTGTTCCCCATTCAGAACTTTAATATGACCTAATCCCGTCTTGGTATCATTTATAGGAACTAAAGCACCTTTTTTTCCAGGTTCTCCGAGTGTATTATGAATTTTTTTAAGTTGGGCAACACGAGACTTGAAACTTTCTTCCACTTTTTCCCATGTTTGTTTATCTTCTTTTTCTCTAACAAATTTGACCAGATTTCTTTTAACCATGGCCCCTTCAAGTTTACTTATACCATCAGATGCAACCGTGACCATTTTCTTCATTTTCGACTTGAATGCTTCTGAAATACTTGGATCTTCTTCCTCCTTTTTTGGAGGTGCTGATGTAGTGTCTGTTGGTTTGGCCTCTGTGAAATACTCATTGTGACCAAGTAAAGAATATGGTGTAGTAGTATATTGACCTGGACCCTCCGCCTTGACCCAGATATTACTTTCTCCGAACGGACCACCTTGACTTTTTACATCATGAGATGGTGTAACTGGTGGCATTCCTGTTGCGGTACCAGAAAGTAATCCACCTATTGCTCCTGCTATACCACTGGCAATTCCACCTAAAAATCCAGTACCTACAGATGCTACAACTTCTGGAATAATAAATTCATTTGTCAATCTTGTTAATCTACTCTTATAATCATCTTCAGTAGCACCTAATTTTATTTCTCCATAATCAGCACCTTCACCATACCGAATACCAAATCCATATTTTGCCATTTCCCCATCTATAAGAGGTTTATACTTTTCATAACTTTCACCGTCACTTAAAAGTCCGTGTGAATGTCTATCGGCATGAAGAAATGGTGCTATTGAATTAATTATACTTGATTTATCCCAAGTACGAGTTTCTGGTCTTGGATTTAATCCTTGTAAATATGCTTGATTACCAGCCCATTTTTTTCCAATAGGAGATTTTAACCAATTTTCAATTCTTGTAACATCATCAAGTGTTCGTTGTTCCACAAGTGAACCATAATCTAATGGTGTACCTACTGTTCTCGGATGTGGTGCATTAGAACTTGGATTTGAATCACCATATCTTTGACCTATATCTTTTCTTATGTATGGTTGATGTGTATCTGGTAATTCTTCTGTCCAACTCCAGTTACCTAATCCTAACGCAGCACCCATTGCAAGAGCTCCACCTACTGCCAACCCAACTGGATTACCAGTCAGCATAAGTCCCTGTCCTATCATCATCATTGCAGCACTGTTATTACCTTCAGCGTGGTCAGGAGTTTTCATTGCTGGGCTTATCGGAAGAAGTCTAAAATTATTTAAACCTACTCCTTTATATGGCCAGTCTGGGTTATTAAAATTATATGATAAAAATCTTGCCGCTAAAGTAGTTGACTCAAAATTATCATTTAAATAATATGTAGTCTCTCCACTTCCTCCAGTAAATGAATCAGATGGTATGTATTTTGCTCCCCAGGAATTTCCAAATTGTGTATCAATATTATATGCGTATAAATTATTTGGATAGTCCGCGGGAATATTAAATGTTCTTTGTGATTCACCTCCCGTTTCTAATAATATAGATTCAAAATCAGAAGGAATTGTATATTCTCCATCTGCATTTTGATAAATTGATTGATGTGGTGTTCCTAATGGATCTGATACATCTAAATTAGCAAATTGTAAAGCTCCGCCACCAATTGCAGATGCCTCCGTAACATCACTTGGAATGTGAATTGAACCACCTTTCCAACCACCATTAAATGGATCCGTCTCCAAAAGTAAATTTGAAAAAGTAACATTATCTATTTGACTATATACCTTATAATTTTTATCTCCAGATGTCGTATCTGCTTGTGTTCCTGATATAAGTCCTAATTGATGAAAAATACTATTAGGGTGTTCAGTACCTGCAATATCACCTTCAAAATGATGAATAGAATCTGTAAACTCTGGAATTGTATAATGATTAAATACATTTCTTGTTTTATCATAGGATATTGGAATAGTTATATCAGGTGTTCCCCAAGTAGTAAAATCTGGTGTAGTTAAACCAACTGGTGCCAAACCAAATGTTGCTGATAAATTATCTGATGCGGGTGGTGAATACAGACTTGATAAATTTTCTACATCTACAGGTGTAGTCATAAAATCATAAACAGGAATATTATCAACCCCTATTGCCAATGGAGTATCTTGTGAACCTATATGAATTGAACCACCTTTCCATGCCTCATCTTCTCCAAATAAATTATCACCGTATGGTATATTTACAAAATTAGTAGTACTCTGTTGATAATGATCTTGATAATGGTCGTATAATCTACCACGAAGTTCAGTATAATCAAATGTACCTGCAACTCCTGTATTTACACCGAGTCCAATTACGGATGGTGTAATGGGGATAACTTCTCCCTGTGATCCTATATACAATCCACTATAATTTGCCAACGGTACGGTTAAAAAATTACTCCCATGTGCATATTGATGTTGTGGTGTATCATCAAATGGTCTTGAATCACTCTGTGGTCCTGTCGCAGTTATTTGTGGAATATTATATGGTATTGTATCTGGAAAATCATATGTACCAAGGAATGGAAAATTTGGTGAATCAAATTGATATCTACTCAATATAGCACTTCCACGACTAAATGACTTAAATGTAGGTATAGATGGTTCTGTAATATTTGAAATATACATATCACCACGATTAAATCCTGATATATGGAATTGTGTCCCATAACTTTGATGAATTTGATCCGTATTAGTATATTGTGAACTTATAATTCCACCTACAGTATTAAATTGACTACCAAGTAATTCATCATATCGTTTAGTATTAATCGTAAATTCTGGTGAGACTCCAACTGAATATATTGTATGTCTTAATGTATTTAAACTTAATACGGGTGGAGTACCTGGTGCTAAAAATGAATCGGTCATGTCAAAAGAAAACCCAAGTGGTAAAGTTCCCGTTCCCCAAGAACCTTTAACTCCACTAAAAAAATCAACTGGTCCTGTTTGTACTCCATTATCAAATGGTGTATAAGGCCACCCAACTCTATCTGTCATCAAAGCGATTGCATCTACATTAGGTCGTGGAAAAGTTTTATTCCCACTAATAATAATATTACCAACTGTATAAGTTTGTGGTGTATCAATTGGATATTTACCAAAACCAACACCATTATCAAATTTACTATGTTCTTCTTGATGTGGTGGTTGACCAAGTGGCTCAGTTCCACCATAACGACCACTTATTTGACTGTGATTAAGTCCAGCATCCTCGTGGTTTGTCCAAATAAAATTTTCTAAATTTTCTGTTAATTTTAATATACTCATTTTATCTATTTGCGAACGCACCTTCTATTGATGATATTGTTTTTTTAACATTTGTTTGTGTTGAATCAAACGTTGGTTGTTTCTCTAACAATGTAATTACTTTATCTAATTTATCTGAAGTTCTCTTATCTGTAACAGTTACTTCTCGTCTAATTTTGTCTGCATCACTAACTAATTGTATTTTAGTAACTCCACCCTTGAACCATGAACCTACCTCATTATCTATAGATAAATCTGAAAATGCTTCCATTGAATCTGTTAATAATCTCATTGCCTGTGCCGTTGTCGTCAATCCAGGTCCTAAAGCGGCAAATCTTTGAAATTTCTTAACTGGTTCACCACCAAAAAAGTTTCCAATAGAAGATAGAATTCCACCTACTGCACTACCAGCACCAAATCCGGCTAATGCTGCGCCAATGGCCACTATTCCAGCTGCCGCTGATACTAATCCACCTTCTCTTCCTATTTGAGCAAATTTCTCAAAAGTAGTATAAATTGAAGTAAAAACTCCAGTAATTAATCCACTGATAGCCTCAATTATTCCTATGACTAAATCTTTATATATTGTGAACGCATCTATAAGAACTCCACCAACTACTGATGCTAAATTAACAACATGAGGAGCAAGTTGAACTATCAGACCTATGAGTTCTCGTAAAACATCCAAAACAAAACCACCAACTACTTCAAAAAATATTCTAAATCCTTTTTCTCCATATTCTATTGCCTTTGACAATGCATATATTCCAAGAGCAAATCCAGCCATAGCCAAAACCAATATACCAATACCTACTGCAATGACTGGGGCTCCTGTTCCCAGTGCAGTTAATCCCGCAGCTAAACTAACAAGTGCACCACCGGCTGCAGCACCACCCGCTCCCATAAGAGCGAAAAGAGGTGGGATTATTACAATTGCTGCGTAAATTAATCCTATTGTAACTAACCATCCTTTCCATTTTTCCCAAATTGCTGCGATAGATTTCTTCCAATCCTCCCAATCTTCTTTAAGATTCGCAACTATTCCTTCACCTTTCGATAATTCTGAAATCCATCCTATAAACTTCATACCAATATCTTCTACAAATTGGAAAACTGGTCTTAAATATCCTGCGAATTTTGCTATTGCCTTTTCAGTCATTTCAAATGTACCAGTCATCGAACCAGAAACTCCTAATATATCCAAAAGTTTTTGACCGAGTGGAGTAATAAACTCTTGATATAATGTCTGAAAAACACCAACAATCGACTGCCATATTTTTTGTATATTATTAGTAACTTGTTCATTTTTCTTCTTTTTTGCTAAATCTTCAGCACTCATAGTCATAAGTTTTTCTTCTGCGGCTACCATTTTACTTAAATCTGTAAGAGTTAGTCCGGCGGCTTCTGCTAATGCTTCTCGTTGAACTAGATTCATCGCCAAAAAATCAGCTTCTGAACCAACTTGTCTCATAATCTCTTTTTGCATTCCTTCTAAATCACCAGCAAATGCTAATTCTCTAGCCCGTTCCATATTAACACTTCGTCCTAATAATACACTAGCTTCCATTTCAGCATTTATTGATGATTCAAAATCTAATAATTTATCTGCGGCCCCACTAATAGTAGTCATACTCATACCTAATTTCTTTGCAAATGCGGCTGCTTTTATAATATTTTTTCCACCTTCTTTCATATGTCCTGCAAAAAAGTCCGTATCACTTGCAACTTCTTCCATAATTTTACCAACTGGAACACCTGACTTCTGCATTTTTTTCATTTCCTTACCCATATCTTGTAATAAAACATCTTTGGTTGAACTTGATGTTGATTCCATCATTTGAGCAAGTTGTGCTGCAGATGTAGTTGATACACCATACATTCTTTCTAAATCATTTGCAGCTGTAATAGAATTTTTGGTTTCTTCATTTATAACTCCCCATTCTTCTACAAGTGTGGATGCTCTGGTCTGTACATCTTCTAAATTTTCACCGTACATAAATCCACCAGCGGCTGCTTCTCTTGTGGCCAATTCTAAATCCATTGCAAATCCTGCACCAACGCCAAGTTCTTTTTGCATTGCTACTGCACCTTTAACAATTCCCATCAAATGTTTACCTACTGCCATAACTCCAACCGCAAGTAATCCTATTACTGATTTAATAGGATTTGCCTTAACAACACTCCAAGCATCACCTATTTTTTCCTTAATACTATCCCATCCTCTTTCAAACATATTAAGTTTATCTGTTAGTTCGGTTGCCAAATCACCCCTTTCAACATAAGCATCATTCGTATCTTCTATAGTATCTAACATATTTAATGACGAATTTACTTGGTCTGATAACAACGCATGTAATTGTGGTTGAATACCTTTAAGTTTATTTATTTCGGTATTTAACATTTGTTGCAAATCAACTCTTTGTTGTTGGACTTCCTGAGATTTCAGTTCACCACTTAATGCCTTCTGAAACATACCCATTTGATTCGATTGTAATCCTGCGAGATTTTGTCGAGTTTTTCCTTCTGATGCAGCATTCATCGCCCATTGTTTAGATAAATCTGAATATACCCCACCCTTATTTATAATATTTTGCTGATGTTTACCGAAACCTCGTAGTTCTTTAAGAGTATCACGAAGTCCATCAAGTGTCTTTGCTTGTTGCGCAGTTAATTCTCCCTCTAACTTTCGCAGTTCCTTTAAAGCTGCTATTCTTTCTTTAGTTAATTTAATTGCGTCTTTATCTGCCATGACTTATCCAATTTATCCGATGGAGAAAAATTTTTCGAGTGGTGTTCCTTTATATCGTTTAGTTATTTGCTTTGATATTTTATTAGTATCTTTTCCTAATTTTTCCAAATCCTTTTCAATAGCATCAAACTTCTTTTTTAATTCTGGATCCTTATCTACCATTGACTTAACTGCTTTCGGAACTCTTTTCCCACTTGCAATCTTAGCCATCAATTTAGAAAGAATAGATTCACGCAATTCATTTTGTGATTTTTTCATAAAAATACTCCAATATAATTATTGTTTTGATGCTGAATAAAACCTTGGATTGGTTCAATAATAAATATAAGATTATTTATTTTTTGACCGATGGGGGACGAGAAATTCCTTTGGAAGATTTCCCGGAAGCTTTATCGTAAGCTTCTTTTTCTTCTTGATATGATTTTTCTAATTGTTTTAAATAGAACCTACGAAAAAATGTAGGCATAGTATAGACTTCGGAATGAGTAAACCCACCCTTTCCGTGAAAACAGAGCTGAAATATTTCGGTGTGTATTAGAGGTCTATCTTTTGGCTGAAGGCCAAAAAAACTGGACGGTCATTGGGACCGTCACCTCCTGATCGAAATCACATAACTCACAAGTAAATAGATAATTCATATCTACATCTGGAGTGATTTCTAATAAATGATTTCTAAATGCTAAAGAATCTCGTGATAAAAATTCATTGTCTACAAAACTATTAACATAAGCAGTATCAGATTTACCATCAACAGATACTATTGCTCTTTTTAATCGTGTTGTTATTTCAGGATCTACATTACTTCCACCTGAAATCTTTTTTAAAGCTTTAAGTTCTGCATCAATTTCACGTTCATCGCTTTGAGTGAGTAATTTGTAAGTAATCTTTCGTTTAGACGTAGGAAGTTCAAAATCGAATTCATTTTTTCCACCTTTAAGATGTGAATGATCAATAGATTTTTCTCCTAACTTTGTCAAATCAACATTATCAGTATTTCTTTCACCACAGGCAGGACAATTAAGTTCAAACTGATAATCCTTTCCATATCCTAATACTCTTGATGCTACCATTAATGCATTTTTATCACCAATAAGAATATCATCTAAATTAATAGATTCATCTACTACTAATGATTCTAACAGTTTATCAATTACTATTCCTTTCCGAATCAGATTTTGTGATGTTAAAATATCTTCCTCTTTTGCTGTCATATACTTTACCTCAATTTCTCCTTTTGATATGGAAGATTCTTTTGGATAAAGTACTCCTTTAGAAGGCAAGTTTACCATCTCTGTTGGAAATTGGCGTTTTTCTTCTGCCATGTTTTATCTCCTTTGTATTCTATATTGAATTATACAATATAACCAATTATTTAAAACTTTACTGGGTATCAGTTAAGATACCCAGTCAAAATTATTATTTAGGTGATGCAAATTTCTCCGCTGCTGTTACACCCAATCCAACTACTGTAATGTACATAAAACATTCTAATATTTTATCCTTTACCTCAAATGCAGAAAAGGTGTCAGCACCCCAACAACAAATCAACATAAAGAAAGCAGCAAAACCAACAGTTCTCTTTGATGATATTTTAGCATCACTTGATAGCATTTCTGTTAAAAAACTCATATTTTCTCCTTAGAATTGTAGGATAGCGTAATCGTATCTTAGTGTCAAAGTTACATCAACTGGATCAGTTGCGTTTGACCAATCTAAATCACCAAATGTTGCGTTGGTAATCCATGTACCTTTTAATGTCCATTCCTCAACTTTATCACCTACTGGACCTAACACATTAATTGTTACATCTTTCTTATAAAAATCCGAATATCCATCACGACCTGTTACTGATTCATGACCTAACCTTACCCATTCCATTACTGCTTGTGCTCCACTTGGAACAACGGGGTCATATAGAGTTATTTCTAATTCTTCCCAAGAACCCTTACCTTTAACATATCGTTTAACATTGATATGGTCAAGTTCAATAGTTTCAAAAGCTATTGTAGGTCTATTAGCTGTTTTAATAAGATAAGCTGGTATTCCCTCAATATACATGATGTACCGATTTTTCGTTTTCGGTTCAAACGGTGTGAACATTATTTCAGAAGGATCTAATAGTTCTGGCATCTTTAATCTCCAATAAGTTTAATTCTTCAACTATAAATATCAAAATTATAAAAAATCGTTATATTCATTTTTCATAGTTTTATAGAAGTTTTACTATATACTTCATATATAAATATATCGGGCAACAAAAAACCCCTCAAAAAGAGGGGCTTTTGTTTATTTAATCTATTGATTAAACTTATTCAGGAAATGTAGCTCCTGTTGGTAATACTACGAAGTCCAATACAATAAATTCAGCTGTCCGTGTTGGTTGGATAAATATCTGACCAACAAGTTGATTTCTATCAACAACATCTGGAGTATTATTTGTATCATCCATTACTACTCTAAATGCGGATAAACCACTATTTGATTGTACTGACTCTAAGAATGGATTCACAATGTTAAGGAATCTATTTCTCGTAGCTGCAGTATTTTGTTCAAATACTAAGTACCTACTTGATGAAGCGATAAACTTCTTCAATCTAATCAACAATCTTCGTACATTCACTCTATCAAGTGCTGAAGGACGACCTTGTAAGGTCTTTTGTCCCCAAACTACTACACCTTGACCTGGGAATGAAGCGATTGGATTAACTCTTGCTTCATAGAGTTCATCTCTTTCAGCGTGAGTCAATCTTGTCTGTGCTTCCGTTACTCCCTGTGATTGTAATCCACCACGATTCAAACCTGCTGGTGCGAACCATTCGTGTGCTACACTATCGGTGTAAGAAATAACACCAGGTAACACAACTGAAGGCGGAACCCATACTGGTAAGGAAGTATTCCTATCAACAATCTTTACCCAAGGGTAATAGGTTGCTGCGTAGTTAGTATCGAGTGTATTAATAGTCGAAGTTGCACTTGCTATTGATCCACCATGAATACCACAATCTATAATATAGAATGCATCACCACGAGCTTCACACTTAGATATTGCGTGATTAGTTACAGCTGAGTGTAGTCCATGAATAAGACCAGGTGTTACTAACATATTGATATCAAACTCATCAGGATTACTGATTGCGTTAATTGCTTTCTTATATGCAGTTGTACCTGCTGTAGAAGAAGTTGAACAATCAAATCCTTGTGTGTTTGTACCTACAATATTTGCTGCTGTAAATTTAGGAACTGCAGGATTAGCACCATCGAATCCACTTTGAAATGGAACAACGAACTTTCTCTGTCTAACATGAGATAATGCAAGTGTTACTTTTTCTGTTGCGTCTGAAAAAGTATCACCAAGTGTAGATGCGTCCGCATGTCCTAACATATCTTCCAAACTCATAGACATATTAGCACCATCACCAAAACTATTGGCTGGAGCTAAAAATTGTTGTAGATCTTCCCTAGCACCTATATTAGCGTTATCATAATCCAAACCATAATATACTGTATCTGCTTCGAAAGTATCATTTGAATTTAACTGATTCCGTTTAAATGATGCTGATGGAATTGTTGAATCATCACTACCGAATGGATTACTAATTGCTGCATGTCCCATAGGAACAACACTTTTTGGTCTTTCACCATCGGCTATTGCTGAATAGTCAGATAAGAAAATATGTTTAGACATATTTGGCCAATCACCATTATAAGTAAGTTTACCATCCGAGGCTATTGTTACATACCTATCACCAATCCGTCTTGCAAAGTAATTAGGACTTAATGGATCAAAATTCAAATTATCAAATTGTTCCAAAACATTATTTTGGGTTAATAAATTATCATCATATCCAGTCTGTGCTACTTGTAATGAAAATGAACCATAATCACTACCTGCAATTGTACCAGCTTTCTTAACACTCAATACTCTAATCTTATACTTTCTATTCACATCAGAACCATGAGAACGACTCTTAACTTTAAATAAGTTATATCGATTTCCACTTACCAACTGTGATTGTATATAAGGTGTAGATGCATTTTGATATGTTATTGCTAAACTCGTACTTCCGTCTACCACACTCACAGAATCACCCGAACTGTATCCCGAGCTATTCTGATGTGATTTAAAGTTCTTATACAAATATGCTGGTTGAGTATTTCCACCTGCGTTAGTTTGAACTTGTGCATCACTACTAAATACATCTTCAATATATTGAGGACTTGAACTTCCAGTATCAAATGAAAATGAATATGTAGCGTATGTGGTTGCTATTCCTTTAGCTCCCCAATTACTACCACTCAACTGAAGTGTTGCATCTGCCCAAGTACCACTAATTGTACTACCTTCTAAATCTGCAGTTCCATTTGAACCACCACGAGATGGTGCTAATACTGCAAGTACTTTACCACCCGCTTGATTTGTACCACCTTGTAAAGTTGTCTGTGTACTACCAGATTGGAATTTAATACTATTTCCACCAGTTCCAGTAGCTGATGCTGATACTACTAAGGTTGCAGGATCTAAATACGAAGTAGATACTGGAATACCACTAACTGCGTTAATTTCAGTTGATAAGTTAACTGTTAAAGTACTACCCGTTACTGCAAGAGAACCACTACCAACAAAGTAATATGTGTTTCCTCCTGCAACATCTTCTGGTACTGGTGCATCAGATGCTACAAATGTATATATAGTTCCATCTGAACCAGTTACAGCGAACTTATTACCATCACTCATATTAGTGATTGAAACGGATGCACTTCCATATGTTGCTGCTGAAGATGCTCCTGTTGTAATTGCAAGAGTATCAACTGAATATCCTGCAGTATTAAGTACCCTAACTATCGTAACAGTTCCAGGACTACCTAAATATTTTTCTACCGTGTACGGTGTATAATAACGTTTGTCCGTAGACCCAAACATTTCTTCAAACTCTTGGAAATTCCTAACTACCGTTGGAACAAATGCAGGACCTTTAATAGTTGGTCCAATTATACATGCTCCAATTTCTGCAATTCCTTGAGGAAGAAAGGATAAATCTCGTTCTCTCGTAAACACACCCGGCGATACGATTCTTTCTGCCATTTTATTTCTCCTATTATTATAATTTAAATAACTAAATTAGTCGTTTTTAGACTATAAATATTTACTATAAATATAGCCTAACTTTCTCAAACGATATACTTGGGGGAGTTTATTTTAAATAGTTTCTGAAGTTTCTACGGGGGCTGGTGCAGGAGTAAATACTCCTGTTGCTGGATCTAAATTTCCAGGACCATACTTTTCATTCAACGATTGAACTAACTTTCGTTCAGTATCTTGAACTTCACCATATTCAACTTCCAACTTGGCTTTTGCACTATCAAGTGAATCCAATTGTTGTGTTACTAACAACCTTTGAACCTCTAATTGTCCAAATTGAAGTTGTTTCTGTTGATATGATGTTTGTAGGTCTTGTAAAGATTTCAATTCTTCTTCTGAGAATTTTGTCTCTTGATCGGCCATAACTGTTTCTCCTTATTATTATTGTGTATAACTATATTATAAATATCAAGTAAATATCTCTAACTCACTTTTTTCTTTAGATCATTTACTTCCTGTCTTAATTCTTTTACTGATTCTATTAATAACGGAACGATTCTCTTGTAATCTACTCCTAAATAACCATTTTTTCTCTCTACTACTATTTCAGGAACGACTTTTTGAACTTCTTGGGCTATTACCCCAACATCGTGTCCTCTTTCTTTTGCCCAACCAGGTGATTTTTCATTCCAATCAAATTCTACACCACGAATACC
>Ga0257118_1000783_pt1 | contig 24343 bp, 37 predicted proteins | sample SI112_150mmetaG_FD_190156 | JGI IMG/M metagenome (GOLD analysis project Ga0257118, IMG submission 190156) | Marine microbial communities from Saanich Inlet, British Columbia, Canada - SI112_150m | ecosystem: Environmental > Aquatic > Marine > Inlet | place: Canada: British Columbia | collected...
GCGCCTAGGCCGACAGCGATTAGACTGCGTGCAAACCCTATCGGCATTGCTTGAGGGCGGAGATTGGGCACGTCACGCAACCGCTAAAATGTGGAAGGGGTACGAAGGCGCGTTAGTCAAATACAGCTTTGCCATCTGCGACGAATGGGAAAGGCGCGGCGATAAGGACGCTTGCCGTAACATGATTAAGGGTATCCTGCAATCTAACCAGTTTGACCCCCTGCTGGTTAAGTACGCGGAAATGCCGTGGTGGCTGGGCCGCAAGAAACTGCACCATTCGCACCGCAGTAACCTAATGCGACTTTCGCCCGAGCATAGTGGCAAAATCTTCGGTGCCGAGTATGATGCGACAGCACCTTTCTGGTTTCCACTAGGTATCGAAGCAGCACCCGTTGAGCTAGAGGAGGCATAAGGTAAGCATTAAGGCGAATGCGAGTTAGCGGGGATGGCGGAATTGGTAGACGCAGCGGACTTAAACTCCGCCGACCTTTGAGGTCTTACGGGTTCAAGTCCCGTTCCCCGCACCAGACATTAGATAAGGCAAGTAAACGATAAGGAGCAGACAATGGCTAACGCAGTATTCCTACCCTCAAACAGTGCTGAAGATAAGCGAACGGTTACAAGCGTGGGGGACACGTTTAGCCTCGCGGAGCTACAGGAGTACGTTGGCGGGTACATCGAGCTTGTCCGAATGGACCAAACCCTAATGGTTGTTAACGAGGAAGGGGCACTGCTGGGATTGCCTGTCAACTACAGAGCATCGGCAATTGCAGGCTTTGTTATTCGAGGTAACGCCGTTATGGGTGCCGAAGGGATGATGAAATGACCTTTCTCAAGGCGCTAAAGGGGTTGCAGTGGGTGCTTGTAGTTTCTATGCTGATGGGTGCCGCAGGGGCACTTATAGCCGACATTCCGGGGCCTTACTTCACAGCCTGTATAGGTTCCTGCATCGCGGGAATAGCCCTGAGCGAAGTAGTTAAGGAAATAGAGAGGGGTAAATAATGGGATGGGACATTTACATTGAGACGACCCCGGACGGCGAAGGGGAAGTAATGGTCCTGCCAGAGAGGCCCGTACTGGCGTCTTCGGTGCAGTGTATCGGCGGGGAACCCCTTGCGGAAATGTCTATCACGTTTAACTACGTTAAGTTTTTCCACGAAGCACTACCCGAGGGACATAAAATCCGAGAGTTGGACCATAAGAAGGTCTCGGATACCCTAGAGGGACTTAAGGAGGGACTAGCCAAACTTAAGGTCGCAGCCTCTTGGGAAAGTGACTTCGCCAAATACGAGAGCAACGACTATTGGTTTGCTTCGGCAACGAACGCGGCCAGGGCGCTTGAGAGTTTGATAACCATGGGCGAGTTGTGCCCCAACGGATACTGGATGGTCAACTAATGAAAAGGCTTAAACTAGCGCACATTGTACTGTCAGTCGCATTCTGGGTATTCCTAGGCGCAGCAATCTTCGGCAGGAAAGACTTGTTTGATTGGTCGGTTATCGGAGCGGTAACGTCTTTCTTCATGGCTTGGTTCGTTAAGCTTTGTGATAGGCACTTCGACAAACAAGCGGCGCGGGTAGAAGCCTTGCGTAACGAGCCACCCCGTAACTATCGGAGGAATTTTTAATGTTTAAGACAGTAGCAGGAATGGCTATATTACCTGACCGTGCAGACCGGGCTAGAATCGCGGTAGAGTCCCTAATGCACCAAGTAGACCACATGGAGATTGCTTGGCAGGGACACACGACCATGCCCGAATGGTTACAGGTATTGGGAGGCAAAAGGCTTCTAACCTTTGCAGAGACCGAATATGCGCGGGGAACAAACGTAAACGTGCGTTGCACAGACAATAGTAGAAGGGGAGCGGAGAAGTTTCTAAGCCACGAAAATTATCCGTCTGACACTATCTGGCTAGGTACGGACGACGATATTGAGTACCCTCCAGGGTATGTGGAAATGACTAAGCACTGGCTAGCTGCTACCAATTACCAGTTGGTATCGTGGCACGGACGCACAGTGATAAAGCGCCCCATGGAGTCCCATTATCGGGATTCACAAAGCCATCCATGCTTAGGGACGGTGCCCTATCTTATAGCAGTGGACTTTGTGGGCAGCGGGGTATCGTCTTTCTTACTAGGTAAGTTAAGACTAAAAGACGAGGACTTTCCTATCTACGATGCGGAAGACGTTACACTTAGCACAGCCGCGTTTAAGCGGGGAATGGGTAGTTTCGTATTACCGCACCCCCAGGGCTGGATTAAGTACGACCATGCGGCTATCCCGGTTGAATCGACCATTTGGGGATACAAACATAACGATGATGGTGAAGTAACAGAATACGCTAACAAGTTGTTGGCGCTTAAGAGAGGAAGTAAGTAACCTAATTCCCTTGTTAAACAACGTAAAGCTGGAATAAGTTTAAGGGTCCAGAGTAATTCGGAGCATAACCGACGAGTAGGGGCAGGGCCTACAACGCGCCTTTAGCTCATCTGGATAGAGCATCGGTCTTCTAAACCGAGGGTGGCAGGTTCGAGTCCTGCAAGGCGCGCTAAAGATACGGGCCGCTAGCTCAGTGGTAAGAGCTTCCGGCTCATAACCGGACGGTCCTGGGTTCAAATCCCAGGCGGCCCACCAGAAAGAGAAGGTTTTAAGGGAGATAACTAATGCCTAAAGGTAAACGCTGGACAACCGGGGACATTGCCGTACTTCAAGAGGGCTTGAAAAAACACGAAAAGTACAAAGACGTGCAAGAAGAGTATTTTCCTGAACGCACTACCAATTCCGTAGCGCAAGCCGCACGCAAATACTGTTCCTATGACATTCAATATAACAGAAGTCCCGACTGGCGAACAAAGGAGTTGAAGCTTCTACAACAGGTGATTGATGAGCATGCGGTTAAGACTTGGAAAGAGGTAGCTAGGCATATACCTGGCCGTAATGCTAACGCATGTAAACAGGCGGCGTATAAGAGACTGCGACCTCCCGAGGGAAGGCGACACTTTCTAGCCATTGACCAAGGGTATATTCGTCGGCATGGACCCAGCAAGCGTTGGGTACAGGAGCTAGGAAAGATATACAATAAGGCGTTTGAGGCGTCAGGAGTATATAAAGCGGACATTGTGCGAAACTACGGTATCTCAAGAATGACCGTGGATAGGCTGCAACAAGGTTTACACGTTCCGAGGATGGCTTTATACGTTCAACTATGTCACGCGGTAAGCTTAGACCCCGGCAAGGCATTGAGTGATGCGCTAACCGAGGCCGGTAGATTGAAAGCAAACGCTGCGAAAGGCGGCAACACGGGAGGTTGGAACACATGAGCCACATACGAATTGATAATTGGTCGGCCTGTCAATCAGGGGACGCATACACCCCACCGGAAAACCGTAGGACTTGCCTGCAAGGTAAGGTTACGGGGCACCCTCGCTTTGACGACGGGCAACAGGTTGTTACGGCAGGTATTGAGATTTGCGACAAGCGAATTATCACGACCACGGACGGTGCAGTTTACCGGCTGGGTACGGTTGACCCTAAGTACCGGAAGGTGCTAGAGGATAACGGATACCCATTTAACCAATTCGACCCCTTCAAGACGGTTGACCGCTTGACTCAGTTGGAGCAATAATGAGCATCGACCTAACAAACACCAAAGCCGTACCAAGGTTCCACCTTATTGGGGCTGCCGGGTATATCGCTAAGAAGCACCTAGACGCAATCAAGCACGTCGGCGCAATCAAGCACGTCGGCGGAGAGCTTATAACGGCGGTTGACATTGCCGATAGCGTGGGTATACTGGACTCGTACAACAGGGATTGCATCTTTGCGACCGACTACAAGAAAGTGTACGGGTTCTGGCAACCTGGGGACTATGTTATCGTCTGCGCGCCGAATAACTTTCACAACTATTATATCAGCAAAGCCCTCGCGGCGGGATGCAATGTAATCTGCGAAAAGCCGCTAGTGATTAACAGTGTGCAGCTAAGTAGCATTGTCGCGGCAGAGAAAGTATCGGAAGGTGCGGTGTACCCGGTACTGCAAATGCGATACCACCCTATCGTGAAGTGGCTAAGGGGATACAAGAGAAACGGAGTGGTGTGTAAAGGCACAGTTGATTACGCAACCCCCCGAGGCGGCTGGTATAAGGCTAGTTGGAAAGGCGACCCAGTTAGGTCGGGGGGCTTAGAGATGAACATCGGCATTCACTTGTTCGACTTACTAACTTGGGTATTCGGCCCGGTGCGGTTTATTAAACGAAGCCCTGGACACTGGAACTTTGGGAAAGGTAAGTTGATATTTGACAACGCCGAAGTGGGTTGGATTATTACCTTGAACCCCAACGATGCGCCGAACGGACCTTGCCGCGAGTTTACCTTTGAGGGAGAGACGCGGAGCATCGAAGGCATGAACCTGCACAATAAAGTGTACGAAGAAATCCTGGCGGGCAGAGGCTACGGGATTGAAGATGCGCGGGACGGGTTAGAGTTGGTTTGGAAGGTGCAAAGATGAGTGGGAAACGCGCCAGAAAAAGTCGGGACCGGGCAGCCTTGAGGGAAAAGCGCCGAAGAGACTCTCATAGGTGCAGCGAGGGCAAGGATTACGATGAAAGGGGTTACGGTACTTGCGTCGAAGAGTGGTGCGGACGCCGTGTGTATTGCCCCGGACTAGTGACTCCCGAGCAGCGGACAAAGAATAGGCAAAGTGTCGCAATAGCTATCAGACTAGCTAGTATGTTGTCCCGACCGGGCCGGATTTAAGAAGGAGCAATAAGATGGAAGGCGTAGTGTATTTGCTGGGGGCGTTTATAACCCTCACGGCAGGGTTTAGGCACCGAGAAAAGATACAGGAAGCTCTGCCCCTGGAGATGGTTCCGGCGGTGTGCATGGTGACTTTAATTGCCTGGCCTATAACTTGGTTCGTTTGGTTAGCTTGGACGATAGCCAACTTTAAGAGGAAGGTAAAGAAATGATGCTCATGTATTTAATAGTGCAGGCGCTAAAAGCGCAAAAGAAGGAAAGGCTAATGAGTAAAATTAAAACCAAATACGGCGTAGAATACGTTAAAGTCGCTCCGGGGGTCGTAGTGACCAATACGGGACACTTAATTTTCAAGCGCAAGAAAAAGGCTTGGGTCCGGGGGGAGCCTAAAAGAGTCAACATGGGACTACACTGGACCGTTATGGTTTTCGACCCCAAAGAAACACAAGATTTCCCTTGGGACGGTGTTTGTGCCGACCACCCCCACCCCAGGCTAGCGTATGTGTGCGGATACACTTACTTCAAAAAGCTAAAGCACGCGCTAAAAGCTATCCCAGAAAGTGTTAAGGGAGTAAAGCCTAAATTGGCGGCGCGAGGTAGGTAAACGCACTACCTCGCGCCGCTTAGTGTAGGCTTTACCCGTAGCGCATGGAGAAAAATATGACTGCCAAACTCAAAGTCAGTGAGCCGACTAAAACCCATCCGGTTGACGACTTCTGTACCTACGTTCTGGAGAATCGAGGGGTAGTGTTAGATAAGCCCTTTACTACGAAAGACCTAGTGGTGTCTTGCATAGGCACTAAGAACGCACGGCACAACCTGTATATGGGGGTGGCGGCGATTGCCAAGTTTGCGGGTGCGCCCAACCAAACCGCGATTATCCTATCCTCTAACTCATTTGGCGCTTCGCTAAGTAAGAGGTTAGGGCTCGCGTTCAAGATGATTAACTCCCAACCCCTAGTAGGGGACGAGTACAAACTACTGAGGGCTAAACGCAGGGAAGGAAAACCTTACAAGTACCTTGTGTGCTTGGTTTCGGCCAGCACGGTTGAGATTCCGAAAAACCAAGGGGTGTTGAACCTTGAGGACATGAAGGGCGTCACTAAGGTGGAGCCTAAGAGTCCGGGGTCTCAGGAAGGGGAACCACTATTTCCCCATACGCCCGCACACCGCAGTTTGAACGACTCTTGGCCCACCCCCTGTTTCGACAACTTCCTTAAAGATAACGTTGCCGACCCTAAGCTTATCCGACTTATTTGGGAAGGTATTGGGGTATCCACTTACGGTATGGGTTCCGACAGTGGTTTCCGTAAAATGTTCCTGTTACACGGCAACGGGCTAGGCAAGTCGAGCCTTATGGGGATTTGGCGGGCCGTGGTCGGTTGGAGTAAAACCGTACATATTGACCCCGCTACAATGGGCTTTTCTAATTCTTACGACCTTTCGGTAATGCGGGGAGCTTATTTGAACACCGTTAATCTAGACAACCCTAAGATGCTTTCGCGCTCACAGAGTTACCTAAAGGCAATCATTTCAGGCGACGAGGTTAGCGGCAGGCCCATTAACGAGAAGCCCTTTAAGTTTAACCCGCGTACCACGCACGTATTCGCGTGCAGTGAGCTTCCCGAGCTACATAAGAGCTTGGAGCGCCGGAGTTGGAAAATCCCGTTCAATAACGCCTTTAAGGACATAAAGCCCGACCCTTCACTGGTATCTCATATCCTCTCGGAAGAGAAAGATAACATTCGGCGTAAAGCAATGCACATCGCTCAGGGCATTACACACTACACTCCTTTGGTAGATGCCGTTCCAGGCACGACAACTGTAGATGCGCCCGCAACCGGCGACGTTCCGAGATACCCCTGGGTCGAGCCTATGCAGGAAATCATGGAGAAGTACGCGAGTACAGAAAACAAGACGCTCAGGATGCAAGTCTTTGAGCTTAAACGAAAGGTCGCGCAGCTAGAGAGGCGCTTGACCGCAGTATCGGAGGTCCTCAATGGGTAAGCAACCAGTTAACAAGTCACGAAATCTAACCGTGCAGCGCATTAGCAAGGGTGAGTTGTTTGCCCTATGTACCGCGCGCTGCTTACGGGCACTACGGGAGCATCTTAGTTTCAACCAGGCGGACCTAGCCGAGTATACCAATATGACCCAACCCAATTGGTCTAAGGTCGAGCGTACCGGCATTATCAACATCGCACAGTTGCATCTGGCCTGTGAGTCTATGGGCACTACGCCCTTTCGCATTATCCAACAGACGCATAGCCTGTACGATGGCATTCTAAGTAAGGTGCTGGACCTAACTAAAGGCGACGTGCCTGAAGAGTTTAACTGGAGCAAGAAAAACGTGGCCGAGTGGTGCGACGCAACATTGCTCGAATACTACGAAACGGCGGCGAACATTAACCTGCTAGGAGAGAAGTAATGAGTACCGACTTAGCTAGGTTGAGACAGCAAGAGATTGTAGAGATAGACCTTGACCGGCTTGTAAAGAAGGCTGTGGGGTTTATCTCTAACCACCTATCCGATTCAACTAAGCGGGCATACGCGCATGACTTTGACACCTATGAGCTATGGTGCGAGGCGATTAACGTGAAGGCGATGCCCGCCAACCCTCAGTACATCGCGTTATACATTGCCGCGCTGGCAGACGAAGGGTTAGCGGTATCCAGTATTGAAAGGGCGCTAGCGGCCATTAGCAAGGCACATGAAACGGCTAAGTTGCACTTCAACCGCAAAGACCCCGACATTAAACATGCTATGACTGGCGTGCGTAAAACACTAGGTGTGCGGCCTAACCGTGTGGATGCTATTACGCCAGCGGAGCTTACTCTAATGGTTAAGTCGCAACCGACGACTAACTATCGGGGTATCCGTAACCGGGCTATCCTAACGTTTGGCTTTGCTGGTGCGTTCCGTAGGTCGGAGCTTGCGGCATTGAACGTGAGTGACTTGACAAGAGTACGGCAGGGTTTTAGGGTGCTTATTCGCAAATCTAAGACCGACCAAGAAAGTGCGGGGCAGGAAATTGGCATCCCACAAGGCGAGCATTTGGTTACATGCCCTGTTCAGAACATGCTAAATTGGATAGAAGTGCGAGGCATGAAACCCAAAGGGCCGCTATTTTGTGGCATGAACCTTAAGGCGACCGAGTTATACCCAACTAAGCGCGTAACTGGCAGGCTCATTGCGAGGACCGTACAGGGCGCTCAGAGGGCGGCGGGCATCGAAGACAGGTGGTTCGCGGGACACTCGTTGCGGGCCGGGTTGGTCACGTCAGCGGCCATAGCGGGCAAACCTATGCACGCAATCCAGGCCACGACGCGCCACAAGAATGTTGAAATGATTATGCGGTACATTCGGAAAGAGGGACTTTTCAATGACAACGCAGCGGAGGGAATTGGACTATGAGTGAAGGTAACAAGACAGACAACAAAAAGACAATGGCAGAGCTTCTAACACAAAAACGGGAAATGCCCGAAGACATGCCCGACCTGGGAGAAGAGGTTATCTTGCTTTGGCAAGACCCACAACTGCTAGGCGCAATTATCCCCATGTTGCTTAAGGTCATTGGCATGGACCCCGAAACAGGCAAGTGCTGGGGATGGGCTTGGACCGACCCGACTATGGTGTTTGAGACGGAAACAGGCGAGAAGATTAGCCCGCCGCCGTTAATGCCCGTGCAACAGTCATGGTACAACAGTAAGGGCAAAGCCAACCATTGGTTTTATCTGGAAGAGTATGGCGACTATGTTGATAGCTCAATGGAGGCGTTTGCAAAGCTGGTAGTGGCTGCACAGAAGGGTAAAGACGAGGCCGATGCGGCTAAGGGGGAGAAGCATGAGTGACAAGACTTGGTTTGGTAGCCATTGGGACCGGGAGCCTCACATTAGCGACAAAGAGGTATTCAAGAAACTGGAAGGCCGCATAATTATGTCGGTTACGGGTAAGGTTGGCGACGAGGAGGTGTTGATTAAGACGGCGTGCGGTATTACGTTTCGCCTCTATCACCAACACGACTGTTGCGAAAGCGTTAACCTGCACGACGTAGATGGGGACCTGCAAGACCTCGTGGGACATAAAGTAGTGCTGGCTTCTATGGAATCCAATGCAGGTAACGAGCACGACGACGCTACAGGGGAAGAGTGGCGGCAGAAACCATCCGAATACTCTGAAAGCTGGACGTGGACGTTCGTTAAGATTCAGAGTATGGGCGCAAGCCTTACGATGCGTTGGCTGGGCGAGAGCAACGGGTACTATGGCGAGGAAGTCTCTGTAGAGGCTACGCTAGATGAAGATGCGAATAGCGATGCGTGTGTAGTAGTGGGAGGAAGCCACTCATTCAGCCACTAGCAAAGCATACAGTCTAAAAGCACAAAGGCCCGGTACAACCTCATGGTTATACCGGGCCTTTGCTATTTAAGCGTTTAACTAGAAGCCGCAGAGGAAAAGGGAGGCGGGGTTACACTAGTAGGTGCTCGATTGGTGGCATTCCGTATTACGGTGATGCATGTTGTCAGGGCGGCGAGTGCCCTATGCGACGGACGAGTGCCGCTCGCGGGGCCGGGATTATGCACCCCCGGACTGCGAAACTGTCCCTTACTTCTTTTTCATGAACAAGAAGTAGGCTAAAGCCGCGCCACCTGCAATGAGCATCCAATTTGGACCCGCTTCTTCTTCGGGGGGTGCTAGTTCCGCTGCCTTAGCTTTAACCGCCCCTAGAAAACTGGCATGTTTTGCCTTTCCTGTTGCGCTATTCAATTCCTCAAGGGTACTTCCCGCACAGTTAGTAATCATGACTGCTTCGCGGTTATCCGCAGCAACATACTTTTTTAGGCTATCTTGGACGGAAGTTACTATGGAAGCGTCCCACTTGCTGGGCCACTTACTAATGTGAACGCCCCAGGCGTATGCAATACATTCGGCGGCTTGGGCGAGGGGGAGATGTTGAGTAGCCTTATAGACTTTTGCGCTAAACGCGAGCCGTGCTGCTTTTAATTCGGGTGACGTGGCCATGATAGTATCCTTTTGTCTAAGCGTATGTTCTTACTTGTTAACGAGCCAGTAAAGCAACGCTGCTCCACCTACCCAATACATCCAGTTATTGCCTTTGCAGGGGTCGTTAGCTGCGTCCACACCACCGGCATAGAAAGCTTTAAGATGCTTCAAGTACGGCGCGAACATGCCGTTCATTCCGTCCTTGAAATAGATTTTGAGTTCTTCAAACTTCCCCGACCACTCAGGAAAATCCTTAGCTGTCTTGGGGGCATCCTCGCTAAACTCTTCCCAGCTTACTAGCTTGCCGTTGGGGTTATCCGCGAGCACCTCTTCGTAAAAAGCCTTTGCTGCTCCTAGTAAGGTTTCGAGATTAGCCTTCTCCGTAAGGACTGCCACCTCTTTCTTCGCCTGTTCAGCGGGAGTTACCTTAACCGTCTTTACGTTACCCGAAGGTACCGCAGGAGGGGGGTGGCCATCTTCGGGTTTGTTGTTCTGTGACACAACGGGTGATGAATCGGGGTTATCCGCGTCCTCTGCGGCGGCTAAACCAGCAAAGGCGGCGAGTCCCTGCCTAAAATTATGTCCTGTTCCTTCGAGAATCATTTTGTGTTCCTACGCTTTGTGTGTTAAATACTGAAAGGTGTGTATGACTATGACGGCTGAACCAAAAGCCTGGATAAAAGGGTCATTAAGTTTTACCCCTTTATACGCACAAACCATAGCGCCCAATAGCGCGAATAGGTCAGTCGCGGGCGCTGCTAGGTATGAGCAGTCTACTTTTTCTGGCACACTGGACTCGCTAAGGTACCAAAAGCCTAGACCGGCTGCCACACCTACGCCGATGCCCAATGTAGGGTTAGGTGGCCTTTTTCTAAAATCCAATTCCGTCGCCACGATACACCTCTACTTCTTGAATAGCAGGTAAGCAACAACTAGTGCGCCGCCTACCATAAGTGCTGTGTTTGTTCCGCTGTCTTTGTCTTTTCCGTCTTTGCCCTTGCCCTTACCGAATTGTGCCGGGTCAGGAGGCCCCACAAGCGCCACCACTTCGTCGTAGAGCATCGTAGGGACAATGAGCGTATCCAGGCCGAAGGCAGCCTTGTCAGGTGCCTTAATGGCACTCTTGAGCCACTTACGCAGCGCGTTCACGTCGTCAGCGTCGTTCTTACCCTTTGGTGCGGGAGCTTTCGCCAGGAGCGTTTTCGCGTCTGGAAACTTGCCTTGGCTAATCTTATTCAGCTTATTGAAAGCACTGGATAGTGCCTGCTGCAACTTGGCGTATGTAGTAAGGTCAAGTGCTGCTTCTAACCGCTCTGGCGTTACCAAAGTGTCCGGGTCTACCGCACCTAGAGCAAAGCTAGCACTTTGTCTCATGCCCCCCATACCACATTTACAGTCTGTTCCGTTAATACCCATCATTGTACTTCCCCCCCCCTATCGTTTTAACGAATTATAGCCCTTTGAATCCCGTAGCCGCCCACGCAATAAGTGCGAGTGACACTAAGACACCAACGCCAAAGCCGGAAGCTTTGCTATTACTGTTGTGGCTCCCCGCGAAAGTACCTAAGTCCTGCTTAGGTTCTGTGAGTGTTGAGCTAATCATGTTCCTATCCTATCGTTTGAACGAATTGCCAATGTAGACAACCGCCCCTAGTCCAATTAGTACCTGCATCCAAGTAGGAATGATAAAGGCCGCTACATCAGCAACCCCTTGCAGCGCTTTCTTTGCCCCACGCCATACAGCATTAGTGAAGCTTTCGGTTAAAGGCGTCAGGTACTTTTTAGGGTACTGTGCTTGTGCCTTTAATATCATATCTGCTACGAGGTCTGCCGCGCCGGGGTCCAAGTTACTTAGCGCGTTCAGCGCATCTACTGTAGACCATGAAGTCTCTGTATTCTTCTGGATAGTTGGTCGAATGCTATCTAGCTTGTAGGATACCCCACCAACTAAAATCCCCAGGGGTGGGTTGGCGAGGGTTAATAGTGCGGCAGAGCCTAAGCCGTCTGGAATGAAAGTTTCGTCGGGATAACCGAATAGTCCGTACTCTAAGGTTAGTGCTAGGTCGTTATCCAGAAAGTTCTGTTCGGACAAGTCCCTTAAAACGGAGTAACAAGCTAGCCATGAGGCGTTGTCTGTGTCGTATGTCTGGATACCACACTCTAAGAACGCTAAACCTAATGTTGGTTGGGCGTTTGCTATTGCCAGCCTTTTCTTGGCTTCCGCAATAACTTCGGGGGTTACTTTACCCTTTTTACTGCCCTTGCCTTTAAGCACAGTTAATACCAAGGTTCTCCCCGCTAATGGAATCCCCTTGGGCGAAGTAGCCGACTCTGCCGCACCAAGGGCAAATGCTTGTGTTCCCGCAATCATGTTTTATTTCCTGCGAAATAGAGATACCCCATTAAGCCCAGGGCAACCCCGACATACAATCCAGTTAAGGAGCTTTTCTCTCCCTTTTTATTCTTTGTGCCCCCTGTTTTGGGGTCTGGTCCCTTTGAGCCGGGGGTATTTGGGGGTTTAGTGTACCCCGGTGTATCGTCATCGCCCTTTACTACGTCGGCACCTTCACCTAGCACTTTGACCAAGGGTCCAATTTTGCCCCAATAGAGCGCGTCTGTTAAACCTTCGCTCTTTGCCCAATTCCGAAAGTCGGAGTTAAAGGTTCGGGCGTTAATGCCTCCCTCAAACCAACCCTGCTCTTGCCACGCGGTTGCCCACTTATAGTCCGCTTTGTTCTTGCCGTATGCTGCTTTCATGGCACCGTGCCACGCCATCCAATCTTCCGGTTTCCAATAGTCGTCCCACCCCCAATCGTCATAGTCGGGGGTAGAGTCCGCTTTAGATGAATCATGTGGCCCGCTGCCAGATAGCGCGAATGCTTGTGTTCCTGCAATCATAATTCGTTCTCCACCAGAAAAGATACTTCACCTCCCCACCTAGGGCTTAAAGTATGTTCACTTACCCTTCTTGTAAAGGAGGTACCACGCGAGGTAAGCTAGGGCGACTGTACCTAGGCCGATACCCGCTTTCTGTGCTGTATCGTTAGTGTACCAACCTTTGGGCATGGTAACGCCAATGCTGGAAGGGTCCTGCCACATGTACTCCGAGTCGCCCACTGTTTTAGCGCCTAGTGGCGAAAGTGCCGCGCCGCCAATTGAATATAATTTTGTTCCGTATGCCATTGTCTCTCTCCTTGTTATCTTTGTTACTTCTTTTGCATAATCAGGTAAAGGGCGATAAGTGCCACTCCACCAATCATAAGCATTTGAGTGTTATCCATGCCGCTAGACTTCTTCTGCTTTGCAGCAACAACGGCGGCGTACCTCGGCGGCGGGTCTTCCCAAAGCCCTTTTGCGGAGTTGTAGATTTTGACGCCTGTAGACGTGAGCTTAGTTGCCGTCTTTAGGATATTGTCCAGGCTCCAACCCCCGTCCGATTTCGTGGTGTCCAGCTTGGCCTTAATCTTTGTCTTGGCTTCGGGGGTATCCCAATCGTCGTCAAGCAAGGCGTCTAGGTCGTCGTCCGACCATAAATCATCGTCGGTAGCGCCTAAGCCCTTTAGCTGGGTAACTGTAAATGCGGGTCCACCTAACATTGTCTTCTCCTTACTTATTTAGTAGCTTGCAGTAGGCTTCTACGCAGGCTTCAGGGCTTGAAAAACGGGCACGCCTAAGAAAGTGCGGCTTGCACCCACCATTTTGAATATCAGTTGTGCGTTCAACAACCACATGAGTATTGTACCCCCTATCGCCCGCGCCTGCAAGGTCAAAATAGTTGTTATGTATAGCAAACTTCCCAAAGGTAGTTGCCTCTGCGGCGGCGCGCACACAATCCTCAACGGATACATTGTACCTAGGACAGACCTTCTTTGCGGCTGCCACTAGTGTGTCATTGAATAGTTTGGCTTGGCCTTCTGTGACGTTCATTGTACTAATCCTGTAACTTGCCCACTGCTACCAGTGTGGGCGCTGTGTACGCTTTGTTGCCGTGGGCGCGCGTATTGTCGGCGGGGAATAGCTCAAGGTCCGTAAGTCCCGCCTCGGTCATTACCTTCAACAGTGTATACGGGGTGAACCAAAACTTGTGGTCGGAGTTTAGGACTTCCCGACCATATCCGTTTACATAGCTGCAATGCTCTGCGCTGTATGCGTTAGGGACCGTGATAATGATTCTTTCCACGTTGCTACCCAGGTTCCTTTTCACTCCCTTTAGGAAGCTAACCGGGTCGCCTACATGCTCCAGAATCTCGCCTAGTAGGGCCAAGTTCCACTGTACGAACGGTTCATCAAATACGGGTTCTTTCGTAACGTCCAGGCAAAAGAGATTAGACATTCCGTGTTTATCGCGCAAGTGCTGTAGTGCTTCGGCGTTAGTGTCGATGCCCAATAGCTCGCTACAGTTAGCTAATAGCCGCGTGTGCATGTGCGTGCCCATTTTGATTTTGCCGTCAATCAAGGGCAAGTGGTCCGCGCATCCAATATGCACAACCTCTTTGTCCTTTGTGAGTTCTAAGATTCTCTCTGTTCGAGTTAGCATCCCGTACCGATTCATAAAGCTTAAATCAAACTGGAAACCGTTACTGAATTGTTCGCCACTTAGCATTTGGGCTAAGTCAGGATTCAAAGTATGCATCTTCTATTCTCCCTATTTACTTGTTACTTTATCAAGATACCGCTGAAGGAAATAACTGACCGTGACACTTAACGCAACCGCGCCAACCGTGAGCATCCAATCAGGTACTTCCGTTTCTCCAGGTTCAGCACCTGTTGCCAACTTGACGTAGAAGGGGTTATCCTTTGTGCCTACGATTGGGTGCTTAGGTTTAGTGTCAATCATTTCTTAATCCAGTTTCACCATTATGGGGTTAGTTCCGCTAGAGTCTCGACCTTCTGTGTAGAACCCAAATCCTTCATACCACTCTTCCAGGTTAAACCCTGGCCTTTGTGCCTCTCCTGAATCTGACTCCAAAACAAACGAAGAAGCTTCATACACAGCGTCTAAGAACTCTTCCATGAGAGTGTTCCCCAAACCCCTTCCTCGACACTCGGCGTCTACATTTATATTATTCAAAACCGCTATGGGAAGAGGCAATTTGGAAAGGTACTCTAGTAGCTCCTCGTCAGACACTCTATTCTCTGCCCAGTTCGTGAAGGAATCTGTTTCAAAGAATAGAACCCCCGATGCTGTCCCTCCTGCTGTCTCTATCTCGATTTCTAGGGTGTGCTTGGGGGACGTGTCAATCATTGCTAATACTCTTCGTCTTCTCGGAGGTTATCTAGTTCTTCTTCCAACCAATCGACAATGTTGTCCTCTTCTTTGTAAGTCAGCTTTTTACCGTCTACCCGCTTGAAGAAAATGGTGTCGAATGGTCCCTCTATCTCATAAATGTGCGCTCGGGCTGTGCTGTCCTCGCTTTCCTCTAGGATAGGGGTGGGGTAGCCCGGCTCAAGCCTTACTACTTGCCAAGCGTAGCCTAAGAGGGAGTCTAAACCGCGCGCCACGCCCGAAGACTCTATCTTTCCATACCTTCTTATGTACCAGTCGTACTCAATTTCCACTATCTCTCTTGTCAGTTCCTTAATGTTGACCGTCGCGTAAACGTGCCTTTTGGGCGCTCGGATTGTAACAGTGTATGCGTTTACAATCTCTACTACAACCCCTGGGTCATTATTATAGAAAACTATTTGTCCCACCTTAAAGGGGTTCATGCTAAACTTGTCCATTGTTATGGTCTCCAGTCAATGCCATTGCGCGTAAGCAACTGCTTCAATGCAAGTGCTGTAATCAGCCACTCGTTACCGTCGTCGTGCGGGATAGTGACAAGCCCAACCTGATTCTTGGTAGCTCTCTTGTAAAGCTTCCGAATCGAGTAGGCCTTGCCCCCAACAATAATTCGCGTGCGATAAATGTCGGGGTTCAAACCGTAGTGGTTAGCTGCGGAAATAAACACATTTGACGGTCGCTTACTGCGGTTAGGCGGCTTAACTGCTATCTTACGCTTTGCCTTCTTACGTTTAGGCGCAGCACTTCGCATAACGCCCCTACCTGCTCCCCTTCCTACAATGCCGGGGAAACGACTACGCGCTCTTGCGGACGCTAAGGCCAACGGAAACTCTTGCACGGTCAGGTCTTCCACGTCAATAACGTCGGGGGACTCATAACCTTGCAATTCGTCGTAGTCCGGGGATACCTGCCAATCCGGGTCGTCTGCATCCAAAGGCTCAGTTTCATAGTACGTTAAAGCGCCCGACCTAACTGCTCGCGTGACTCCATGTCCCCGCTCGTGGGCATGGTCACAGATTGGGCATGGCGCACCTTCAAAGTCGATTTGCATACCACACTCGTTACATTCGGCATCGTCGTAGTCGTCGGCATCGGCCAAAGAAAAATTGGGGTCCGGTTTAATCGTAGGGTCATATCCCCCATCGTCGCTACCGAAGTATTTATCCAAGTTTAGTTGTTTCGGGTTCCTGTAAATCATGTTTATGCCTTCCAGCTTTTGCCGGCTTTGGTCAGTGCGCGCTTAACTTGGTCAGCGTCGAATTGGTGTACTACAGATTGCGACTCGCCAATAACGGTCGTGTCTACCTGATTCTTTGTGGCGCGGGCGTTCAATTTCTTAATCTTGTACGTCTTGCCGTAGTAAACGAACGTCATGCCAAGTACCCTAGAGCTAAAGCCAAAGGGCATTGCCTTTCTCGCACGGCTCGCCTTAGTGGACTTTCTTGCGCTGCCCCCATGCATCGGTGGGGCTAATCTGCCCCTGCGAGGTGCCCACAAGCTATCTACGATTGCCCCACTGTCTAAAACTTCCTCTTCGACTTCGTATGAAGGTGCAGGCAGCACAATCGCCTTATGCCTATGCAATCTGTCTAGTCTCGCCTCTTCATCCCTACGGATTTGCGCGCGGTCTAAAACCACGGACCTTTTGTGTTTAGCGGACTTTGGCGTTTTGTAGTCTGACGTACACTCATACGCGGTATAGCCGCCGCTCTTTCTGTCAATCCAACGTTCGCCTTTCTTAAAGGGGTACTGTAACTTTATTCCCCATCTTGCCTTGATTCGGTCAAGGGCCTCGTACTTTTCGTCATTCTCTAAAACCCGTTCAGGGTACGGCTGAACGCCATGTCCGGTATCGCTTAAGACATAAAATAGAGGGGGGTTTACCTGCGCGATAGCCAGGGGTATTCCAATCCGGCCCCCCGCATACACGCCGACTTTGCCTAGCTCGTCGCCCGCGTACATGAGGTGCATTGACATTTGCTGCCTACCTAAACTTTTCTTAGCCATTGTCTTCTATCCTTTGTGTTATGCTGCTTCGGTGGCGGCGTACAGTAGCTTGAAACTTTCTTCGTCGTCGAGTAAGACTTTTAGGCCAAAGTGCATAGGAGTTACCCTTAGCGCGTCCTCTAGTTCCATCCACGCAAAGCGTTTCGTTTCCCAATCGGGTACGGGCATAAACTCATGGTCAACTAGCCCGATGTAATTCTGGTATGTGAAGTTGCCGCCTGGAGCCACAAACTTGTATGCTGGAGCTAGTGATAACTCACCATGGTATCCTGTTTCTTCCTTAAACTCGCGTCCCGCGACAAGTTCAAGGTTGCTCTCATTGGCGTCTAGCTTCCCGCCTACGACGCCCCAGGTAAGAGGCTGGTCAACATACGCTGAACGCAATTGCATCAGCACACGGCCCGTAGAGCGCGCTACAGCGACGATTCCTGCGCCAACCGACCCCCAATAACGGGTTGGCTCGACGTAATCGACCGGGTTCTGAGTTTTGTCACTATACGGCTCGCCTGTATACGCATTTTTTAGTTTGGAAACTAATGCTTCTTGTTGGCCATAAGTTAAGCCCTGCTCTTTCCAGCCTTTGAATAGTGCTTCTACTTCGCTGTAGCGCATATCCAAATCGTTATACAGAATATTCCTCAATATCTTTATGGAAGGAGTACGCTTATCGCCAATCCTGTCGTGAACGTACTCGACTAAAGATTGAATGTCCGGTTGTTTCACTCTTTTAGCAAGGGTGATAAGTTCATGTACCTTATCCCGACTCTTTACCTCTGCGCGAGCATTTTGGAACAGGTTTTCTATTCTGGAAGCCGTATCACTAATGGTTGAGTGATGCGGAATGTAGGTTTGTCGGAGAAATTGATCTTCCCAGTGGTCGTATTCTTCTCCCCCTATCAGATGCAGAGGTTCATCGTATAAGATAAACCTTATGTAATCAATTAGTGCCTCTAGGCCATAGGCGCTAATTGGTTCCCCAACACTGCGCCCCCTAGTGATGCTCCACGGCTTATGCGGTCCCGATAGTACAGGCCCCAGACTTTCGTGACTAACAGTGTATCGGGGGTCCAGTTTTCTGTAGGATTTGTGGCGAGTGTATAGTGAAACGGGTATTCCGTAACCCTCAGCTAGCGCCAAAGCAGTTTGAAGATACCGAGAAAACTGTATCTCTTTTCGCTCTCGCTTGTTTACGGTAATGTGGATGGCCGTAATGTACTTGACTGCGTTCAAAATATAAGGTTTATTCGTAAGAACCCTATCTTCCAGTTCGTTCTGTTTGGAGCGTTCCGCCGCCGTTCGTTTCCATGGCGAAGCCCAATAGTCTACGGCGCTTCCCTTGTGGTTTTGATTTAGCTTTCGCCCATCCAAAACTAAAGTAACCTCCCCGCCACCATAAGTCGCATCGGGGGAACGGGAAGTAGAAAAGAAGTACGCTTGGTTCCTGGCGTGTTTATACTCCCCCTCACGCCCGAAAGCAATAGTCGTAAGAAACCTATTCTCTTCGAGGATTTTCCCCAAAGCGAACAGGCTTGTGCGATGGTACACAACGTCGGATACGGGATTTTTAGTCTTCATAGTGTGCTCGACTCTTCCTTTATTATCCGCATTAACTTGGGCGTGAATATCTTAGGTAGTGCTTGCTTTGCCGAATCTACTGACGTACCGTGCCAGTACATTGCCGCGTCGAAGTCTCCCCAAACTACTGTGCTACGATTTAATACAAACTCGCTGATTAGGGAGGGGTCAATCTCCGAATCAAAATCAGCATTCCACTCGGCTATTTGAGGAGCCTTTAGCATTTTCGCAGCTAAGGATTTAGGCAACTCTTCGTTGTATCCGGGGTGTGTGTTAGGTAAGAGCAACACACACCTAACTTTATCCTCTCCAACGTCCTTTAAGACTCTGCGTTGCGGGACTAGGAGGGAGGCTTCTTCTAGGCACTTGGCAAGAAACTGCTTCTTCGGAAGATTCTTGTATTTGCTTACACGCCGAATGGCTGCTCTAGCTTCTTTCTCAGGCGGTCTTATTTGGTGAGTCAACACCCCAAGTCCCGAACGCTCCACGCCAATTAAGCCCATCTCAGGGTCGGTCATCATTTCATCTAGGATGTCTTCTTTGTCTATTCTAGATTTCGTCGTAATGTAATTGTATAGATTCGTAGCAAAGTAGTACACGTCAGCATCTGGATGGAGGCGGCCTAAGTCCGCTAGGCCAATTAGGATTCCACCATGTATAACGTCTGCCTTACCTCTACGTCTACCGTACCGGGCTTGTTGTAAACCGTAATGGATTGCTGCCCTTGGCGTTAAGGCTACGTGTACCCCCTCGTGTAAGTTTACCCTATACAGCCTTCTAATCGCGCTCAGGTGTTCGTCTGCGGGGGCAAAAGTTGCAGGAAACTCAGAGGTGTCTGCGACTAGGGGATTTTTAGTCTTCATCGTCGTCCTCCCATTCCGCCATGGCGTCTTCTAATTCGTCTTCGTCCCAAACTGAGGCTTCGTTCTCTATCTCACGGACAAGTTGGGGGGTTAGGATGCCAGGTAAAGCTTCCACAGCTATCTGCAATCCAGTTCCGTGCCACCACACTACTTTATTAAGGTTGCCCCAAACTACCGTACCGTCCTTAAGTGCTTGTTTGTCCCACTTCTTCAAGTCGGCGTCACCTTCGGGGGAGTCAATAAACTTACCCGTTAATTCTGCCAGTTCTCTCCGGCCTAGCGGGTACCCTCCCCTCTCCGGCAAATAAGCCCCCGGAATAACTAAACACACCACTTTAGATTCTGGTACATCGTAAAGCACTCTACGTTGAGTTAGTATCTCTAGTGCGAGTTTTAGTGCCTCTTCTTCGGGGTCTAAATCCCAATCGCTCTCCATCTGCTCCCGTACTTGCAACATTTTTCCCAAAGCGTTAGAAAAATCTTTGCTGGAGGGTCGGTTGGCCACACTCCCAGCGATTTGTCGAACCGATAAATCGTCAGAGTCGAACCACCCCGAATGTGAGTTATCGTTAACCTCGTCTTCAACTGCTTCCCAGTTATCGTCCTCCGACAAGTCTAAACGGCTGAGGTTCTTAGATGCTGCTACTAAGGAGTTAGCTACTGAGTAAACGTCCATGTCGGGGAGAGTGTCTTTTAGCGGCCCAATGCCTATCAAAACAGGGGGTAGGATAACGTCAAACAGTCCCCACTCGTTATCTCCTAACAGCCTGTGCGCTAGGGCATACGCCAATGCAGCAAAGGGGCTACTTGTAACATGCACGCCCTCGTACATATCCTCTACCCCCCACAACTGCTGCATCTGCAAAGTGTGGCCCGGTCCCGCTCGGTGTTTTACATACTTTTGCGGCGGTCTATTTAGTAGAGGATTTTTAGTGCGTTGTGCCCACTCGTTGTATCCGGCCCCCTCTTCTCCCCATAGCGTGTGGTGTAATAACTCCACAAACTCTTGCGCGCTAGGTCCGTGCTTTTTAATAAGGCGAGTTAGCTCGTGCAGGCGGGGGCGTTCTTTGTAGTTAGCCTTGTTTTGGCCAAGTACGTTGAGTATCTTACTTGAGGCCTCTGAACCCCCGTGCCTTCGTTCTTCGGGCGCGTAACGGTAGGATATTTTGTCGTGCCAAGTCTTTATGTCGCTGTTCGTATTATACGGCAAAGGGTCGCCCGCCAGGATACTTTTGAAGTATTCCAACATTACTTGCATTTCTGAGACTTTAGCTAATCTCGCGGGACTCCCCGGTCCATATTTAATGTCATACTCACTAGAGAAAACGGGGCCTGAGACTCTAGGTCTTCCCGATACTAACCTTCTATCCCGCTTACTCAGCATTCGGAAGGCTTCAGGGGTTGGATATTCGTATATAGGGTAGTCGTAGCCCTTGCTGTATTCTTCTATTTCAGCCAAGTCATTTGGGCTAAAGTATTTAAGAGTGTGGGGGCTGTCGAGTACGTGGATAGCTGTAATGTAAGACTTGGCGTTTTCGATGAAGGGCTTATTGGTGAAAACCCTGTCTTCCATTTCGTCTTTGTTCCACTTCGGTCCCCAATAATCTACCGGGCCTCCCTTGAACCTTTGGTTGAGTTTTCGTCCATCTAACTCAATTAGCGCAACCTGTCCGCTGCTGCGGGCATAGTCGCCTCTAGGGGAACGCATAAGGGAGAAGTAATACTCGTACCCTTTGTTTATTAACTGGTCTGCCGGTGTCCCGCTACTCGACGTGGGCATGAACCTATTGCTCTTAAGAATATCTAACAGCAGGTGCAACCAAGTCCTGTGATACACTACGGAGCTTACGGGATTCTTTTCCATAATATGCACATTCTCTGGTCTAAAGACTACAAGCTCTACAATTTTACCGTTGCCTGACAAGGATGCTATTGAATCGTATCCTTGCGCCTCTAGCCTTTGAATGTCAGCGAGCGTTAAATCTCTAGGGCTAATTTCGCTCTTGTCTGCGACCTCTAGGGGGCGCTTAACGTTCGTCAATACCGTATGCACAACGTCACCGTAGGAGCGTGCGTAGCGTCTGGAGGGGGTTAGGTAAATGCCGTATTCGGACCCGTACTCAGGCGATAGAACGTCTTGAGGGGAAGCTGAACCGTGGTACAGCCTCCCCCTAACAACTCCACCTTCCATAAATCCTGGCGGCAAAGGGTTCATCTTAGTAATCGTCCATGTTTACGCCACCTTCCCAATTCTCGTCCATGTTATCGTCGTACTCGGGGAGTCCCCCTTCAAAGGGCACCCCTCCTTCCCAGGGGTCTTGGCCCATGTTATCTTCTAGCTCTGTGTCCCGCATAAACACAGCGCCTTGCTGCCACATAGGGATAAAGTCGTCAATAGAGATACCACTATTGAAAGCATCCGGCTCGTCCTCGTAAGGCTCAAGGGTTTCATCCCATTTAGATGCGGGGTCGTAAAAGTATTGCTCCCACATCATGTATAAGTGATTATCTTCATCCTTGGCTTCTTCAAGATAATCAATCTCTGCAATCTTGCCGTCTAAATGCAGTTGCCGACGCAAAGCTCTCCAGCGGTCCTCAGTCTTAGACTTAGAAACCCACCAATACCCCGCCCCTAAAAGGGACAGTCCTAAGATTGCGTCTTTAGCGTTACCCATTATTTTTTGCTCGCTGCTAAGATTAAGAACACCACTGCCGCGCCGCCTAAAATGAGAGGGAGCATGGACGACGATTCTTCGCTGGTGCCTTCACCGGGTTTGACAACTTTACCGTCTTCCTTTGCTGGCGCAGCTTTAGTTGCAGCTAGGTACTTCTTGCTGCCAATGTCCATAGCTGCCCAGCCTTTCTTGCCGTCGTAAGTGACATACCCCCAAAAGTTATTCGGGTTCTTCGGGTCTTTCCAGGGCGAGGGAAGCGTATTTGCCTCACCCACACTCTGTTGGCTATTCGCATAGGGGGATGCTTCTGCTTTCTTTGCGGAAATTGAGCCTGCGGGCGCGTTAACCCCTAAAGACGCAACAACGATTGCACCTTTAGGAACAGTGAATAGGATTTTCTCCGCTGTGCCCGGTCCCTGTCGGACGTTAAGGTTAACCTGCGCGTACATATTGTTAGTTGCCATCTTAGATACCTGCCTTTTTTGCTTTACTCTGCATGTAAACGCCCAACGCGCCTACCCCTGCTGCTGCTGCGATTGGAATTGCGCCTGAAGCCGCGCCTACACCTGCAAGTAGTAATAGCCAAGGGAACCCGGCCTTCTTTTTCTTCTCTGGTGGGTCTAGGTCTACTAATGGAACGATAAAGTCCTCCATGATAACTTCCTCAATCTTCTTGCTCGTGGAGATTATGTTACCTAGTCCGGTTAAGTTTAGGTTTTCCCCCAACTTCTTCAAGTTTGCAAAGGTCTTATTGTGCGCAGCGTCCGCCATTTTTTGTGCGGTCCCCGATTTTTTCTTGCTTGAGATTACTGCTTCTTTGGCTTTAGCTGACGCCACCACTTTCACAAGAGTAGCAACCACTGCCCCGTCTTTGCCCATAAGCGGAATGGTTACAGTGTCGTTGCGGGGGGCGAGGGATGCGTTTGCCGTTTCTTGGCTTGTGTCGTTTCGCTGCTGCCTCAAGTTACCTTGCCTTCCCTGGCTTCTAGCGAGTCCCGAAATCTCTTCAGCCAACTCATACCTTTTCTGAGACACCTCCTGCCGCTGTGCCTGTAACTTAGCACATTTCTCCGCAGCTTCTCCAAGGCTAGAGCCAAACCCTTTCCCTTGCTCCTCCAAACACTTTTCGTATTTAGCGTCTAGTTCAAGCTTTTCCTTAGTCAGCTTAGTGTGTTCTGAGGTCTTGTCGTCAATCTTCTCTGCAAGCTCCTCAATAGACATTGCCAAGCCCAAGGCTGTGCCTGCTTGACTGTCCGCGAATTGGGCGTAGGTTTCCACCTGCGCAAGCAACTGCAAAAATGCCTGCACCTCCGGGGGTAGTCCCTTGCACTGAGATAGCCCTAGCAAGTCAACGTACCCGTTTGTCGTTTGTACTTTAGCCTTGGCCCCGCCTGTTTGTAGGTCGTTAAACTCGTGGTGCGCCGCTTGCTCCTTATTGTAAAGCTCTCCTAGCAAGCCGACCTTCTCAAGCTTCCCGCCCCCCGCCTTATACATAAAGCCAAGCAGGGTGTTAATATCGGATTCCTTGCCGAGACCCCCTCCCTTCGCAACTAGCTCCTTTAGCATGTTGGTATGGAACGGCTGTCCCAAGTATTCCTTGAAAAACTCATCGTCGCTGGCTGCGTGGAGAGCGTTGTAAGGGTCAAGCGCCTGCTCAATAAGGTGCATCTTAGTGGCGATTTCCATTAGAAATGTTTCTGTGCGTGACCCCTGTGTGAGATAGGTGTTTACAGAGGCTAATCCTTTTGCACTCATTTTGCCCGAATCAATGCCGTACTTAACGGCCTCCTTTACCGCGTCGGCACTAGCCCCACTCATTTTGGGGTAGTATACGTCGCCCGGCTGCTTTAATTGGTTAAGGTTAAAAGCGTGCCACCCCAATTCGGGGAGGTTATTGGGGATAATGACCCCCATCGTGCTCAATGAGGCTTTCAAGGGGTTGTTCCCCCCTTCCTTGAATACGTCGTTCAGGTTATAGCTCGTGCTAGGTCCCCACCCTTGAAACTTCCCGTACAGAGCCTGCATGGGCCAACTATATGGGCGTCCCGACTGCTTTACGCCGTAGGTAAACTTGTTGTAGGGTAGATTCGCCTGTATGTACTTCTTCTCCATTGCATCATCTAAGAACTTTGACTTCCACATCTGGCTTAGTATGTACCTTTTACCGTCGGGGTTGTCGTCCGC
>Ga0257118_1000810_pt1 | contig 23635 bp, 20 predicted proteins | sample SI112_150mmetaG_FD_190156 | JGI IMG/M metagenome (GOLD analysis project Ga0257118, IMG submission 190156) | Marine microbial communities from Saanich Inlet, British Columbia, Canada - SI112_150m | ecosystem: Environmental > Aquatic > Marine > Inlet | place: Canada: British Columbia | collected...
CTTTTAGTTTATGAAATTTAATTGGAATAACCCTTCTCTAATACCTGTAATGTTCCGGTTTAAAAGGACCTTCTTTTTTGATACCTAGATATTCTGCCTGATCTTCAGAAAGCTTTGTCAACTTGGCATCAAGATGAGCGAGGTGCAGTCTGGCCACTTCTTCATCAAGCTCCTTGGAAAGTACCTGAACACCATCTGCAACACTACCTTCATAAAGCGCCATCTGAGCCAATACCTGATTGGTAAATGACGTAGACATCACAAAGGATGAATGACCTGTGGCATTACCAAGATTTACAAGGCGTCCACGGGAAAGCAGCACGATTGATTTGCCATCAGGAAACTCAAATTTATCAACCTGAGGTTTGATATTGGTTTCAGTAATACCAGAGTGGTTCTCTAAGAAGGCAACATCAATCTCATGATCAAAGTGACCAATGTTGGCCAGGATAGCATTGTCCTTCATCTTTTCCATGTGCTCACCACGGATCACATCTTTACAACCAGTCGTGGTAACAAAGATATCACCGAATTCAGCAGCTTCTTCCATGGTCACCACAGAAAAGCCTTCCATAGCGGCCTGTAGGGCACAGATGGGATCGATTTCAGTTACGAAGACCTGAGCACCATATCCTGCCATGGACTGGGCAGAGCCCTTGCCTACATCACCATAACCAGCAACCACGACCTTTTTCCCAGCCAGCATGATATCGGTACCACGTTTGATACCATCAGCCAGAGATTCACGACAGCCATACTTATTGTCAAATTTGGATTTGGTAACCGAGTCATTCACATTGATAGCAGGGAAAGGTAAGCCACCCTCTTCCATCAACTGGTAAAGACGATGAACACCTGTAGTGGTCTCTTCAGAGACACCTTTAATTTCTGCATGCATCTCAGGATGCTGTTCTAAAATGACCTGAGTTAAATCACCACCATCATCCAGAAGGATGTTAGGACCTTTGCCATCAAAGTATAGGGTCTGATCAATACACCACCAGTATTCCTTTTCTGTCTCACCCTTCCAGGCGAATACAGGAACTCCGGTTGCAGCAATAGCTGCGGCAGCATGATCCTGGGTTGAGTAAATATTGCAGCTGGACCAGCGCACTTCAGCACCCAATGCTGTGAGCGTCTCGATCAAGACAGCCGTCTGGATGGTCATATGGATACAACCAGCGATACGAGCTCCCTCTAGTGGTTTTGAATCTCCATAACGCTTTCTTAGCTCCATGAGGCCTGGCATCTCTTTTTCAGCCAGAATCATCTCATCACGGCCAAAGGCGGCCTGGTTTATATCTGCTACTTTATAGTCTATCGTCTTTGTTTCCATATAACTTTCTATTTCTTTAATGCTTTGCTGACTTCAGCAGTCAGGTTTGTCTTTTCCCAGGGGAACTCATCTCTTCCGAAGTGGCCATAAGAGGCGGTTTTTTCATACATCGGACGTTTAAGCTTGAGATGGCTGATAATTGCTGCGGGTTTGAGAGGGAATACTTCCCGTACCATGGCTTCCAAGTCACTATTGCTATGTTTGGATGTGCCATGGGAGTCTACCAGTATAGAGATAGGCTCAGCCACACCGATGGCATAGGCCAACTGAACCGTACAGCGCTGTGCTGCTTTGGCAGCTACAATATTCTTAGCAATGTATCTTGCTATATAGGCAGCAGAACGATCAACTTTGCTGGGATCTTTTCCAGAGAAGGCACCACCACCATGGGGAGCATAGCCACCATAGGTGTCCACAATGATCTTACGACCTGTGAGACCGGCATCACCCTGGGGTCCACCCACAACAAAGCGACCTGTGGGGTTTACAAAAGTTTTAAGTGTGTTATAATCGACCAAACCTGCAGGCAGAACAGGCTTAATGACATGCTCTATGACGTCATCATACATCTGACCCTTAACATCTATCGCTTCTTCATGTTGATTAGAAATCACCACTGCCGTAATAGCTTCGGGTAAATGGGTCTCGGAGTTGTATTGAACCGTTACTTGAGATTTACCATCGGGACGGAGATAGGGAAGCTTACCGTTCTTACGAACTTCAGCCAGTCTTTTGGTCAGCTCATGGGCGATATAGATGGGCATGGGCATAAACGCGTCGGTCTCATCAGTGGCGTAGCCAAACATCATACCCTGGTCACCAGCACCCTGTTCGTGATCCTGATCATCTACGCCTTGTGAGATATCACCAGACTGTTTATCAATACTTACCAGAACTGCACAGGTCTTGTAATCAAAACCCATCATGGAATCAGTATAACCGATACGCTTGATGGTTCTCCGGGCAATGCGTTGGATATCTACATAGGCTGAGGTAGTAATCTCACCACCCACCATAACTAGACCTGTGGTTACAAAGGTCTCACAGGCGACTCTACCTTGAGGGTCTTTCTCTAATATGGCATCTAAAACGGCATCTGATATCTGATCAGCAATTTTATCAGGATGACCCTCCGTAACGGACTCAGATGAGAATAAATATGACATAATAATTCCTTATGTTTCGTTTTAGTCAACAACGATCACTTAATATTTTTTCAATGTGGATACAATGTTTTTTATGTGTTTAACATCCTGCATCACATAAAAATGCAAGGCAGGTACATTTGAAGACATTAAATCCTCGCATTGTTTTAAAGCAAATTCCAGGCCGATCTGAACACAGTCTTCGGGGTTGGAAGCATTCAGCATAGCTTTCGTAAAATCATCAGGAAGTGTGACTGAAAAGTGCTTTGGGAGCGATCTGATTTGATTCTTTTTGGTAATCAGCTTTATCCCCGGAATGATTGGCACATGAATCCCATTTGCACGACAAAGCTCTTCAAATCTGAAATAGTCAGAATTGTCAAAAAACATTTGAGACACAATGTAATCAGCTCCAGCCGCTACTTTTTCTTTTAGATAACGAATATCTTGCTCATGACTTGGTGATTCTGGATGTTTTTCAGGATAGGCACCTACACCAATACAAAAATCACTGGGTGTTGATTCAAAAATGTCGTCCTCATACTGGCCTTGATTCATACGCTCAATCTGCTCAACCAGTTCTAATGAATATTTATTGGCTATTTTTCCTGATGAATTGGGACCTGGTGATTTGTCACCATCCCCAGTCACAGCTAAAACATTGTCAATTCCCAGGTAGTTCAACTCGATCAACGCGTCTTCGGACTCTTGTCGGGTAAATCCTCGACATAAAAGATGAGGCACTGCTTCCACTTTGTATCGGTATTTAATTGCAGCGCACAGTCCGATTGAACCAGGCCGTTTACGTTGAACTTTTCTTTTAAAAGTGCCATCCTCCTGCTCAACATAGGTGGAATCAGCAGCATGACTTGTGACATCAATAAAGGATGGATGAAATTCAATGAGCTCATCAATCACATTATATACTTGAGTCGCACTTTTTCCACGAAGCGGTGGAATGATCTCGTAACTAATTAGTGGCTCGGACGCTTTGTTTATTATATCAATAATTTTCATATCTAATATTTTCTCTTATGGTCTCAGACTGAAAAATATTTTGCCTTGGGGTGATGAACGATGATGGCAGATGTACTTTGCTCGGGGACAATCTGATATTCTTCAGTGAGTGTAAGTCCTTCTGACCTAGCATCAAGTAGATCGAAAATAATCTCCTGGTCTTTTAGCTCTGGGCAGGCCGGATAGCCAAAAGAGTATCGACTTCCCTGGTATTTCTGACGGAAAAGTTCTTTCACCAATTTACCATCTGCCTCATGTATGATCATTTCCTGGCGAATCCGTTTGTGCCAATACTCTGCCAGAGCTTCTGCAGTCTCAACCGCAAACCCATGGAAATAGAGATAATCAGTATACTCATTTTTAGTGTACAGCTCCTGAGCAAATTCACTGGCCTTCTGGCCAACAGTCACCAATTGGAAGCTGAGTACATCACGCTCCCCTGATTCAACACTTCTGAAAAAATCAGGGAGAGAGCGACCAGGCACTTCACTCTGCCGGGGAAAGTCAATAAAATGTTTTGGCTGCTCATCAGTGGGCTGCTCATAAATCCAAAGCCGTTCTCCTTCAGACTGACAAGCATAGTACCCATAAATGACCTTTGGGCTTAACAAGTTCTCCTGGACTACCTGCTTTGAGAGTTTAGCAAAAGTTGGGAAAATGATTTCCTGCTCCAGTGCCACATATTCTTCCGCACTTACTTTGCCTCGCTTAAACCCCCACTGTCCACGAAATAGAGCAGATTGATTGATATAGGGAAAAAGGGTTTCCAACTTGACATCATTTATGACTTTACGCCCCCAGAAAGGAGGGGTCGGGATATTTTTAGTAGGCTCTATACCCTCAAAATTCTTGGCTTTGGCAGGTGTGGTACGCGATTTTTTTATAGGTGTTGGCTTGGCCAGTTCTTGTTCCAGGGTACCGGACTCAAGTTGTTGCATAAAGCGTAAACCATCGAAAGCGTCTCGAGCATAGGCAAGTGAACCTGCATAATCTTTTCTTAAATCCTGCTCAACGTATGCACGTGTTAAGGCAGCGCCACCGAGAATAACTGGAGGAGTTATCCCGTGTTCACTTAATACAGCTAGGTTCTCTTTCATCACAATCGTAGACTTTACCAGTAATCCACTCATCCCGATAGCATCGGCATGTTCATCCTGAAAGCTCTTCAACATGGCATCGACGCCAACTTTGATACCCAGGTTCACTACATCAAAGCCATTGTTACTCAGAATGATATCAACCAAATTTTTACCAATATCATGGACGTCACCTTTTACAGTCGCTAAAATGATCTTGCCCTTGGCAGAAGCATCTGATTTCTCCATGAAGGGTTCCAGATGGCTAACTGCAGCTTTCATGGTTTCAGCAGACTGTAGCACAAAGGGAAGTTGCATTTTTCCGGCCCCAAATAATTCACCGACTTCCTTCATGCCGTCCAGAAGAATTTTATTCACGATATCCAATGCTGAGTATTCTTTTAAGGCGGAACTTAGATCCGCTTCTAGACCTGCACGATTGCCATCAATGATCCTTCTACCCAATCGTTCTTTCAATGGGAGGGAAGATAGGTCCACTTTATTTTTGGCTGCCTTAACCAGGTCAGTGTTCAATTCCAATAATTTTAGGAGAGGGTCATAATCTTTAGAGCGCCTGTCCAGAATCAAGTCTTCGCAAATCTTCTTGTCGGCTTCTTTTATTTGATAATAGGGCTGGATGCGACCGGCGTGGAGGATTGCAGCATCCAGACCAGCGTCGATGGCCATATTCAAGAAGACTGAGTTTAGCAGGTGCCGGGCAGCAGGTTTAAGACCGAATGAAATGTTCGATACACCCAGGCTGGTTGAAGACTGTGGATAGGTTTTTTTGACCATCCTGATGCCATCTAAAGTCTCCATAGCAGATTTTCGGAATTCCTCATCCCCAGACGCCAGCGTAAAGGTTAATGTGTCAAAAAAGAGATCACTCTCGCGGAGACCGTGCTTCACAGCCGCTAACTCATAAATCCGTGTTGCCACTTCTAGCTTTTTGGCAGCTGTTTTTGCCATACCATCTTCATCGATGGTAAGACAGACGAGTCCAGCGCCAAACTCCCGACACAGCTTGATAACTTCCTCAGCTTTTGCTTCACCATCTTCAAGGTTTATTGAGTTAACAATGGCCCGCCCTGTGATTCGTTCCAGGGCAGCTCGGATGGTTGGTACTTCGGTTGAATCAATCATAATAGGAATAGATATTTGGCTGTTGAGTCTATAGATGTAGTCATCCATATCTGCAGATTCATCTCGCCCAACATAGGCCACGCATACATCCAAAATGTGGGCACCCTCGTCAACCTGATCTCTGGCCATTCCTACCATACCATCCAGATCGCCGGAAAGGAGCATCTCTCTAAATTGTTTTGAGCCATTGGCATTGGTGCGCTCACCAATAATCAGGGGTCTGGGTTCCTGTTTGAATGTTGAGACTGAATAGAGAGAGGTTGCAGCGGGAGTAAAGACAGGGTTCCTTGGAGCCGGATTTAGCCGCCCGGCCTGCTCAACGACACCTCTTAAATGATCGTATGTTGTCCCGCAGCAGCCCCCAACAACGCTAACACCCAAATCAGAAATAAAATGACTCAGATGGTGAGCCAGCTCCGGGGGGGTAAGGTCGTAAACCATTTCTCCATTAATATTGTGGGGCAAACCAGCATTCGGGATCACAGAAATTGGAAAATGTGAATGGGCTCTGAGTGTATGTATGTGTTCACTCATCGCTTTTGGGCCGGTTCCACAGTTCAAACCGACAACTTCAAGTGGATAAGGCTCAAGAATGGTCAAAGCACCTAGCATATCTGTTCCAAGCAACATTGTGCCAGTGGTTTCCATAGTAACCGAAGCCATTACGGGTAAATCGATCCGCTTTTCCTTAAGCACATGAAAAACAGCATTCAACACAGCTTTTGCCTGCAGGGGATCTTGGACGGTCTCGACCTGGAGGACATCAACGCCACCGTCAATAAGACCGGAAACTTGCTCACGATAAGCCTGATACAATTCACGGTATGTAATGTGACCAAGAGAGGGCAAGCGGGTTCCTGGACCCATTGATCCAGAGACATAACGCGGATGGGCTGATGTCGAAAATTCATCGGCAACCGCCCGGCTAAGTTGAGCTGCTTTGTAATTTATTTCATAAACTTTATCCGCCAGATCATAGTCACCTAATACGACGTGGGTTCCACCAAAAGTATCGGTTTCGATTACATCACACCCAACGTCAAGGAATCCCGCATGGATCGAGCGAATAGCATCAGGTTTTGAAAGGACGAGAAGTTCGTTGCAACCCTCCTTACCCCAAAAATCCTCAGCAGTTAATTGAAGCCTCTGTATACTGGTGCCCATAGCTCCATCAAAAACAAGAACTTTATCTGTAAGGCTTTGGCGAAAGGTTTTCAAGCGTGTCCTTTAGTAGAACAAAAAGATGAAGCGCGACAGTATTCTAGTTCGGATAACGTTAATAAAGGTAGCATCCAAACATTATACTCACATATCATTGAGACAAAAGTGAATAATAATTTTATACAGTATTATCCTTTATAAATTGTAAATTTTTATCCTTCGATGAAAGATTATGTTCATGAATTGGAAGTGGCCATGGAATATTTAGCTCAGGATCGTGGGGATGAATACCAGCGTCGGATTCAGGGGCATAATAGTTATCCGTTTTGTATTGAACAATAGCCACTTCACTAGTCACTATGAACGCATGGGCGAATCCACGGGGAATAAAGAATTGGAAGTGGTTTTCAGCAGTTATCTCTGCAAAGCAATATTGTTTAAAAGTGGGTGAATCGGGTCGAATATCCACAGCAACATCCCAAATGGTGCCTTGAACCACACGAACTAATTTTGCTTGTTCAAATGGGGTTTTTTGGAAATGGAGCCCACGAAGTACTCCTTTAGTGGATTTAGACTCATTGTCTTGGACAAATTTGACGCCAGGGAGAAACTCCTCAAAATCTTGAAGGTTGTAACTTTCCTTAAAATAACCACGATCATCTGCTAATACTGTCGGTTCAATGAGAAGGACATCAGGGATATGCTGTGGAGTTACTTTGAATTTCATGATTTCCCTTTTTTTAAACCGTGGAGTACGCGAAGGGCGCAAAGTTTTATTTCAATTTACGTAAACAAACACTCTCTGCGTTCTCTACGACCTTTTGCGACTAAATTCTTTTAGAGGTTCTCAATATCAGCGATCTGGAGACCCTGGCGTTTTTCAAGGGTTTGAACAAACTGGGAGGCTTCCAGCATGGAATCAAAAGTTCCCGTATCCAGCCAGGCATAGCCGCGTTCCATGATTTGGACTTTTAAATCCCCTTGAGAGAGAAAATGCTGATTCACAGAAGTAATTTCAAGCTCGCCGCGTGCAGAGGGTTGCACGTTTTGGGCTACTTGAACTACAGAATTGGGATAAAAATACAAACCTACAACGGCAAAATTACTTTTGGGGTTGGCAGGTTTTTCTTCAATGGAAAGAGCCTTCTGACTATCATCAAACTCAACAACGCCATAACGTTGAGGATCTTCAACATGATAAGCAAATACCACCGCTTCATTTTCTTCGGCAACGACACGCTTGCTCTCTAGAAGCATTCGATTTAATCCCTGACCAAAAAAGATGTTATCTCCAAGTATTAAGCAAACATCATCATCTCCAATAAAATCTTCCCCAAGGATGAATGCCTGGGCTAAGCCATCAGGACTGGGTTGTACCATATATGAGAATTTTGCGCCAAAACGTGAGCCGTCCCCTAGAAGTTCTTCGAACCGAGGCAAATCTGATGGTGTTGAGATAATCAGGATTTCATTGATCCCAGCTATCAGAAGAGTTGACAAGGGGTAATAAATCATGGGTTTGTTGTAAATAGGTAAGAGCTGCTTGGAAACCACTCTTGTGACGGGATGTAGTCTACTGCCTGAGCCTCCGGCTAAAATGATGCCTTTCATTACTTCACACCCAATCTTTCCTGTTCATAAATTTGTTTTTGTTGCAAGGCTTTCCACCAGTCCTGGTTGTTGAGATACCATTGGATGGTTTCCTTGAGACCGGCTTCGAAGGTGTGGGATGGGTTCCAGCCAAGTTCAGATCTGATTTTGGAGATATCCATGGCATAACGAACATCGTGGCCTGGTCGATCCGTAACATAGGTGATCTGCTCACGATAACTTTTACCAGATTCATTGGGATGAATTTCATCCAGGATGCTGCAAATGCTTTCGACGACGCGAAGATTTGTAACTTCCTCTTCCCCACCCACCAGGTAAGTCTCACCCAGTGTGCCATTCTCAAAGACATTATAAATGGCTTCACAATGATCTTCCACATGCAACCAATCCCGAATATTCAATCCATCACCATATATGGGAAGCGGTTTGCCCGAGATTGCATTGATCACCATAAGAGGAATTAATTTTTCAGGAAATTGAAGCGGACCATAATTGTTGGTGCAATTGGTCAATACTATTGGAAAACCAAAAGTGCGTCCCCAGGCTCTTACCAGATGATCCGACCCTGCTTTGGAAGCTGAATAGGGTGAACTTGGATCATAGGGTGTATCAATTCTGAATAATTCATCAGGACCAAGGGAACCAAAAACCTCATCTGTGGAAACATGGAGGAATCTAAAATATTCTTTTTTTTGTGCTTCAAGACCCTTCCAGTAATTATGCATTCTATCGAGGAGAATTGTAGTACCAACCACATTGGTCATGATAAAGGGAATGGGGCCATCAATGGAACGGTCCACGTGGGATTCAGCTGCGAAATGGATAATACCATCAGGTTGGAAATCATCAATGACAGATTGTACTAAAGCCGCATCGGTGATGTCCCCTTCCACAAACTGATATCTCGGATTGTCTGCCACTAAGGACAGGTTTTCAAGATTCCCCGCATAGGTGAGAATATCAAGGTTGAGGATGTGGTTATCGGTTTCAGCGATTTGCTTGAGGATGAAGTTACTTCCGATAAACCCCGCGCCGCCTGTGATAATTATCTTTTTCAATTATGTCCCCAAATATTTTTTCTGTTCTCTTACTAATGCTCTAGGTACGAAAATAGTTCATAGTGATGCAGAGACAAGGGGCAAGTGAGTATGGTTCTACGATTTGATATAGAATAGCACCACAATGGAAAGCGGCTCTTCATCAATTGAAAAGCTGGCCCGGCTATACTCCCCTGAAAGAACGGGGGTCGCCTTCGATCTGGCTCCACCATATTTCAAGCCCAGAACTCACCCCAATATTATCGGCTATAGTTTTCCTTCATTCAGGGGATTGTATCTTCATAGCTCTGGGGACGTACGTTTCAATGCTCCTCAAAACACTTGGGATCAGAATTGGATTTACCCTTGGATATTGAAGTTGATTGAATAGGAATAATTTTTTTGCCCTAAACAAGAATGACACACTAGCCAATTGTACCAAGGATTCCTCTAATTTCATTCTCTCGCATTTAATATCTTCCTCTGACATGTACATTCGCGATTCTGAATCAGATGGAACGGTTCCAGTGAATTCGGTGTGAAATTCTTTCTCCAGCCACCTAAGTGTCTTTTTTGTATTATCGTTCGCAGTGATAGGATTGCTAGAAGGAGCCGCATAGGCCAATAGTTGCTTCTTCTCAAAAATACATTGATGACCGACATCTGTTTTCATTGGAGTCAAATGACCAGAATGAACAGCGAGAAGTAATGTCACTATTTCAAGTCTCAGGTAAAAAGCCGCTTCTTCGATCGTAAAATATCTTAAAGGTGGTTTTCCCAAGTTTATGGTTCTTGATCGTACCCACAGAGCATTATAATAGCTGACATCTAGGTCATCATATGGAGAAGGGTGATTTTCTCTCTTTAATCCTGCAATATTTCTGAATATTTTATAAACGTTCTCATTAACGTCCTTGCGAGCAAGTACCGCTGTATTGAATTTTTTGCCAATACTCTTTGGCCATAAATTTTCTATCCAAGCACGTGGCAGAATCCACTTTTTATAGCTTTGAGGCTTAAGCTTAGGGTTCAAATTTTTTATTTCCTTCTTTATCTGGTATAATTTTTCTTCTGGTGTATTTCCGGAATCAGGGTAAACCAATTGAGAAAATGCATCGTCAAGGTAAATCAACATTTGTTGGGTTTTTGTTCGCTGAAGAACTTTTAACCTTCCCGCTTGAATCGCACTGTTTATCGCTTCATTTTGCACCTGGAATATTTGCGTTGCTTCCTTCTGGCTGACCCACTCTAACGAGGGGCTCTGAGTTAACTTATCAGAACCTAGTCTTTGTGTGAGTTGTTGCTCATAAATACACTCATCAAAATTTTCCTGAAGTTCTTGCTCATTCCAAGGGGTCAGATTCCACTTTTCTGGCATATACTGATTTTTCTTTTGCTGAACTGTTCTTCGAGTCTGTCTTTTGAGCTCACTTAAAGCAGACTCCACCAGAATATCGTTAAGGGGTTCCAAAGTCTCATAAGGGATGCGCCTCGCTTTGCTGCTTTCAAATATTCTAGTCTTACGATTAAATATGATACGGGTCTTTGGTTGAAGTCTAAGTATTATGCTGAGGGTTTCCATTGATATTCCTCTCTTATTCTGGTGATAATTCTAATGCTAATTCATTTTTCCAGCTTCATTTTATTTTCAAAAAAGCTTTTACCCTGAGCCGTTTGAATAGTTGTTTTGGGGATTCGTGTGGCCAGTTGTATTTTTTCTGTAGACACGAAACTCAGGAAGTTCCGCATTATTGAAATCTTCTACTTTCTGAAAGTCAGCACGGGATTTGGAAAATCGGTTTAACATCATTGACAATTCTTTAGCCATCGCCATTCGTGAAGCTCTTATTTTATATGCATTCGCTAAATCTGACGGGTATCCTGATCGGATTGAAAATTTGTTTTCCGGATCAAGCATATCTATGGAGCTGTTTAAGTTTTGTAGTGTTTTGCCCATAATATGATCAATCCATTGGATTGGGGTTGCAATACCTAAATTTATCAAGACTTCAGATTGCGCAAGATGCCCAAACCCATTTTCAAGCTCAAATTCAAAAATTGACTTTAGCCCATAACCTTCTATGAGGAAATTTTCGTATTCCTGTTGCCTATGAATGGTCCATCCATGATCAGCTCTGGTATTCCAATATCTGAATAAAAATTTATCCATCTGGTCAAAAGAAAAATTATAATTGCCATCAAGGTCGTTTACTATCTTACAAATTTCACCGGTGGACATTCTATTCAGGGCTAGTGTTCGGACTATTTCGCTCAAATAGTCGTTTGTGAGCAACTCATCATGCCTAGGCATTTGCCGATCCCGAATAACACATGATTGTTGAATTTTGAGCTCTTGGGGCGGGAGCAACAAGGGAAGCATCTCAATCAAGCTATCCTTTGTCTTACATTCTGGCATATTCTCTGCCATTTTCATTAACACTTTTTTCGCCCCTGGGGTAAATTTACCATAGGGTTTGGTACATACACGAAGTGGATAACCTTCATGTTTAAATAATTCAACTTCACATAGCTTTCTGCTTGGGTTGGCATCCCAGTGTATTTTGTCCATAATTTTCTAATCCTTCCTTTTAAATTGCTCCTATAAATGATCCTCATCCTAAGAATCCAGCCTTTTCCAGGTGACCTCCTGCCATTGCGCTGCAGGTCTTTTTTATTTGCCTCACTAACAAGTATCAATACAACAACCGACAAAAGTCAGATTATCTCAAAATATTTTAGAATTATTTTTTGGCTGTAGACGAGTTGTTATTCAGGCTAAAACTGCAATTTTAACATACTGTATTAATTGACTTTATTAAATTAATGCCTGTCAGCGATGACTCATCAGATGGCTGACAGGCACTCATATTTTGTTTCCTCAATTTATTGAGGGTTTGGTATTTTCACCTGGTTGAGCTGGAGGCGAGGAATTAAGCTTGAAATTTGTCCCCTTGCCTCCAGCGCCTTCTGCAACTGTGGTTTCGAGACAATCTCCCTGATTCCCACCTCCACCCTGGCCCAGCGATACTCCTCAGTTTGGGTATCCATCAACTCGAAAGTTGTGATTACAGCTATCTGGGGAATGCCACCTCGAGCCAGCCGCAACTGGTGATCCCGCCATAGTCTGATACTACTGGGTGAGATATTGAAAACCATGAGTCTTGATCTTCTCTTAATCAGAGGCAACACATACAGCCTTACTCCAGGCTTACAAGCCCCCACCCCAGGCAGGGACTCTGGACACTGATCACAACTGGATGATACAGGCTCCTTGCTATAGATGATGCCATCAACGGCCGCACATCGGGATTGCTCCTGACCCTCCAGCCAGAGCGCTCTTAATTGCTGTTCAGCGAGGACTAGCACTGGCAAAGTCCGGTGCTTCAAAAAGACGAATTGTTTATCCTCAGTCAGATAGGATTCACCCCTATCAATAAAGAATCGATGTTTGCCGTCCTCATGATGATCGATACGCAGTCTGGGTATATCAAATTTTTCAATCTGTAACTCCAAGCGCTGAAGCTCTTTGTCTATATCCCAGCCCGTTTCACACAGCTGCTCCAAAGCGCTATCTAGGGCAGCTTTTGATACTTTTATCATATTTCTCCTCTTCTCTGCCTCTTCTCCTCATCTTGTGAGAGCAGGTGACTTACTTTTGAAAATTGATTGCGTAGATGCATCACGGAGCGATTGTCACAATGATCTCGATAGGCGCAAAAACCACACGAGGAAGTGTTCGGGATTGCCCAATCTCTAGTCATCATCTTGATAATGTTACGTAGTTCTTGTTTGAACTGGATCAGCTCCCAGGATGGTTTCTCAACACTGATCCAGGGTTGGCCCTTTTGTGAACCTTTCTTGCCATACTTGCCATCACGTTTATAGATCTCATGGGCGCGCAAGTAATAGATCGAGGTTCTCTGAACCTTCATTCGGATTCGAACCCAGGAGCTATGAATGAATATTTCTCCATAGCGCAGGGCATAGGCATACAGATTTAGCTGCCAGTCCCTTTGCAAAGCATGCTTCATAGGTCTTTGCATCCCAGATTTAAGGTCAATGAGCTCTAAGCTACTATCCAAATTGCGTCTGACCTGATCAATGGTTCCAGTCAACAGCATCCCATTAACTCTCAACCTGAATTTTACTTCCGAGTACATAAGCGTAGAAGTATGATTCTGCTCATGGTTTACATAGCCCTTCAGGATCTCTGCTGCATGGGTCAGCATGATCAACCTGTCTTCCTCAACACCCTTTTTCCAGCGGATTGGAATGTGCGATTCTGACTCAAGTACTTCTTTCAGGGCTCGTGCATAAAGCAGTCCCAGATCCAGATCAAATCCTTCGAAGTGGAGTCTATGAATGCACAGGTGTAAGGCACTGCCATGGATGGCAGCCAGACTCCTATAACTGGGGGCTAGCTGCATGACATGGCGATAGCGAAACATTAAGGGACAGCTGAGCCAATCCTTGATAGTGGACTGGCGCAACTCTATGCGGGATAGAATTTCAGCCTTTCGAAACATGATCCCGTTTACTTTTTTTCTTTGGACTGCTCTCTACCCAAGTGATTATCTCAACCAGGATCAGCAAGGCAGCCTCTATGAGTGTTTGGATTCCTCTACCATTCATGGGGTTCAAGCCTCCTTCCATCTGAACTGATCCGCAAAGAGGTGGTGCAGGGATAAGTGCTTTTCCATGATGGATGAAAGGGGAGCACTTTTCAATGCTTCAGTGATGGCGTTGTACAAACTCCAGACCGTACGTGGTGTGAAATCATCATGGGTAGGCGATTCCCACTCACGATGTGCAATAGGAATTTGTCTGGGGGTCATGATGCCCCGTCCATACACAAGTCCCAGCATCCGATAGGCTTGATCATCATTAAGGGGTAAATCCTGCATGGCTCCTGCATCATCCAGGATTTCCCGGTAAGTTGTCTGAGAGCGGTATATGGCTTGGAGTGCCATGGATTCCATGTCCCTGATGACATTACTGGTATGTTTCCGAAGCACTGTGATATCGCCTGAAATCACCATGTTGTCACAAACGAAAACGGATGCACCAACTGCAATTCCAACTGACATACTTCGATCATAACTATTGCGAAATCCAATTGATAAGCCCAAAGCAGAATCCACAGACCGAAAAGTGTGAATCCCAAACATCTTGTTTCCGTCAGCTGCCAACCCAAAATGACTCTTTTCATAACTGAAATCGGGGAAAATGCTTACTACCATTTGGAGTAGCATGGTGGATAGCTGTTCATGGGGAACTGGTTGATAAGTACGAGTTTTCTGGGGTAGCGGGATGGAGATAAGTTCATTCATGGTTGCACTTTCTGTCCCACTATGTAGCATGAGTGTCATAATAATGACCTCCTTCTTCTTGTTTTTAATAACTGGGATTTGAGTATCGATTCTTTACATACTCATGTGAATTTTACAACTTTTGATGATCAGCGAAAGAATAGAATTCCTTGCCGACAATGATATGATCCAATAGATCGACATCGATGGTATCAAGCGCTTGTTTTAGCTTGTTCGTAATCTTTTCATCGGAGCGGCTGGGGGTGTGGCTCCCACTGGGATGATTGTGAGCCAATATCACAGCTTTTGTGCCGGGGTAATCTATTAGAATGCTACGGATCACCTCGCGGGGGTAAACAGCGGCTGTATCCAGACTACCTTTGAAAAGAATTTTACTCTCTATGACTTCGTGTTGGGTATTGAGAAAAATAATAGCAAAACTCTCTCGGTACTTCGATTCTGTAAACATAGTCCTCAAATGATTGACTGCTGAACTGACACTTCCCAATCTCTTCCCTGCTGGAATAGTGAATCGCTTGATAAATTCTTCTCTGATGACATCGTCCGACATCAGTTCAAGCTTTTTTTCCATTAAACGCCTCCTTCTTGTTTTATCCAAAGCATTCCATGAGCGACTGATCCTAGATCGGTTCAGTACTCTTAAATATTGATGGAATGTTTCAGATGATTGTAGGTGATTGTCCTTCACTCTACATATCGCCAAATTGTGGAGATTATTTCCTTTTAGAAAATAAAGCCGAAAGTGATGCCGGATTATACTTCAGGTATGGGTTTCTGTGGAAAATTTATATATTATATTTACATTACTTGCATATATTGGTAAGTTATTAATATGAAATATGATGAATTATTAAAAAGCTTCTCCAGCCGACCTTTTTTTGAGACGGCCGATTTACTGACCTTGTTCCCTGAGGATGAAGCCAGAGTTTTGCCGCGTCTATCCAGATGGGTTGGAGCAGGTAAGCTAGTTCGTTTGCGTCGTGGGAAATATATGCTACCCCCCCTCTACCAAGCCCAGGCACCGCATCCCTTCTATATTTCAAATTATTTATACTCGCCCTCCTACATCTCACTCTATACTGCCCTGGAATATTTCAAACTCATCCCAGAACATACTCACCTTATTCAAGCTGTCACCACGAGAGATACAAGGCACTGGCAAACTCCCTCCGGAAATTTTCATTACCACAGCCTAAAGACAAATCGGTTCTCTGGGTATAGCCTGGAGCAAATGGGAAATCATGCTCAGCAAAATGCACTGATTGCCTCACCTGAAAAAGCCTTGGTCGATATTTGTCTGCTAAATTGTGGTGAATGGGATGTGAAACGGTGGCGTAGTCTACGGTTGCAAAATACTGAGGTTTTGGATCCTGATAATTTATTTGAGTATACAAGAATAATTCCCAGTAAAAAACTTGCCCGTGGCATACGTGCATTAATTCATGTATTGAAGGAGACGAAATGAGAAGCGAAGCTATCAGAATCGCAGGCGAAGCGAGATCACCCACAATTGCTTACCTCGCACTACGGGAATACTTGCAACATGTCATCTTAAGAGCTCTTTTTGAACAAAAGGATTTACCAAACTTAATTTTTCATGGTGGAACTGCCCTTCGAATTATTCATGGCTTAAATCGTTTTTCTGAAGACCTAGATTTTCACTTAAAAACAATCAACGACCAATATAACTTTACACGGGTAATTTCTAAATTACGCTCAAATTTAGCTCGGCAGGGCTACTTAATAAGTGATTCAGGCGTAAAAGAGAAAACGGTTCGGTCGACCTTCATCAAATTTGAGGGATTGCTTTTTGAATGCGGGCTCACAATAAACGAGGATGAAAAACTTAGCATTAAAATAGAGGTCGATACAAATCCTCCTCTCGGTTGGCAGGTTGGACGAAGGCTCATTAATGTGTACTTGCCCTATAGTCTTATTCATCACGATGTCCCAAGTTTTCTGTCTGGAAAATTCCATGCGATTCTCCAGAGGCCCTATACCAAAGGTCGTGATTTCTACGATGTAATATTTCTTCTATCGCGTTGGAAAGGTCTCCAACCCAATATTCCTTATTTACAGAATGCACTTCACCAAACAAACTATATGGGTGAACCCATAAATCAGGAATCCTGGAAATCGGCATTGAGTGAATATGTTAGAAATTTGAATTGGCGCCATATTCAAGACGATATTAGACCTTTTGTCATTTCAGACGCGGATATAGACATACTGGATAAAGGTTTACTGCTTGATTTGCTAAGCTAGAACGGTTGCACGGGCAAAAAGATAAATCATTCACTATCAGGTGATGATCACACTCTAATGTCTTCTAGATTACCATTGTCCCAATCGAATGGGAGTACAGTTCTGGTGCACTTCATCAAAAATTTGGAGCATTCGTTTTTGCTTCAGACCGGTTTGAATTCCAACCTCGAAAAGGTTTTCTCGTGATGGCTGACCCTGCCCAGCGATTGTTGTGGAGTGATTTCCATTGAACCCTCCACTGGGAGCGAGATCATAGGCCGGTGAAAGACACCATCCTTGTTCAGTATAGAGAAAGGAAAAGTTTTTGGTATGATCATCCTTATTCCCTGTCAATACATTAAAAACCATTTGTCGAAAAAGCTTGTATGAATTCTCCAAATTTTTGGTAAGAGCAAAAGATGCCCTAATCAGGTCAATATAATCCAAAGATGGGAAGCGGTAACTTGCATTGAGTAAGCCTGAGGCAGTGTGCATATGTATACGATCATCCCCTTCTCGATCAAATCGCTTTACCCCGAAATATTTGTTTTCGAAAAGTTGGGTCTCTGGCATAACAATACCACACTTGCGTGCAATACGAGAATATTCAAACTCAGTCGCGCCAAAATCATTCGGGTCAAGTGAGGACGGAAACTTAACCATCCAGGATTCATCTTTTTCCTTGATCAGAGCCTTGGGTCTTGCTCCACCGGGTGACCCCCCCACACCAATTAACAATTCAATATGTTCTGAGTAATCAGTCTCGGAAATCACTTTCCGTACCTCACTGGCCAGAAACTCAAGCTCTGTAGATTTAAATTCCGAATGAATATTCTGACTGGGGAAATATTGCAGGGCACCCATCCCAGATGACCCAACTAAACTCAAGCGATCCAGTACAGAGAGTGTGCTTGGGTCAATACCTTGGGCTGTGAGGAATCGATCTAGGAGTAAATTACCCCATCCATCTGGCAGGCTATCATCAAAAACGCCGAAATTACCTCCAAATGGCTCGTCTGGAGCTGTAAAAAGTCCAGGTTTTAGGGGCAGGTAAAAGGGGGATATGGAAAATCCATTCTCCAAAAATTGTGAGGTATACTCAAACACAATCTTGCGCTCTGGAGTCTGGGCAATTTGTCCAACGAGCATTGAACCAATTTTTACATCAATTAGTTTAATGAATTCCAACATCACGAGCACGCTTTCTTGGGCGATTCTCTGTAGCCCTTACTACTTCTGCAATACCTTTATATTGGTTCATCGGGAATAGCTGGTGAAATTCGCTTGTAGCATCTAAGACAAGTGCAATCTTAAGTAGGCTCTGTAGAGCAATTTGATACCTTGTCTCAAATCTCTTGATACTCCCTAAACTGACACCCGATTGGTTTGCCAGTTCCTTCTGAGTAATGTTCAGACCGATACGCCTTGACTTCATCCGGTTGGCAAGCTTCTCAGCGATCTTGGTTGGGCTGAAATCATCAATTTCAAATTTTTGTATATCCATTATAGTATCCCTTATCACTCAATATAAGGTATAATAGATAATATATTAGTCTTTATTTATGGAAATTAGATAATTAGTGTTATTGCGACTTTAAATCTGAGGGCTTTCCAGCCTGCAAAAGGGGTGATTGGGAATGCTTGTTAATGGGGTATACGATAATAGCGTAGGTACCACTCCACAAATTCACCCAGTCCCTCTTTTAGGGTGACGGTTGGTTTGAAGTTAATAAAGGATTCAAGCGTTTTCGTATCTGCTTCAGTACTAAAAACATCTCCTGCCTGGAACCCAACCAATTCCTTCGTAGCCTTTTTACCCAGAGCGTTTTCTAAGATTTCCACAAATTCCAGAACTGGGACTGAATTATTACCTCCGATATTAAAGAGGTGATAATAAGGACTTTTGGTCGCAGTATATTGATCAATTTCAACAGTGGGTTGAAGTGAATCGACCCCATCCAGCATTCTTTTGATACTTTCAACGATATCATCGATATAAGTATAGTCGCGCAGGTTCAAACCCTGATTAAAGAGCTGTATCTTTTTGCCTTCCAGGATGGCCTTGGTGAAAAAATAATAAGCCATATCTGGGCGACCCCAAGGTCCATAGACGGTAAAGAAACGTAAGCCCACCGTTGTCATCTTATATAAGTGACTATAGGTGTGGGCAATCAACTCATTTGACTTCTTCGTGGCAGCATACAGCGAGACAGGATGGTCAACATTGTCCGTTTCAGAAAAAGGTGATTTCTCATTATTGCCATATACAGAACTGGAGGAGGCATAAATGAAGTTATTCACACCATGTTGCCTGGAAGCTTCTAGAATGTTGAAGAAGCCGTCCAGATTAGATTCTATATAAGACCTGGGGTTCTCAAGAGAATAGCGGACACCAGCTTGAGCTGCCAGGTTGATGACGATGTCAGGTTGAAATTCTGTGAAAACCTTGGTCAAACCCTCATAATTTTGGAGATCCAACTGTTGGAACTTGAAGTTTGAAACTTGGAGTTGGACAAGGCGTGCTTGTTTTAATGCAGGATCGTAGTAGCTATTGAGATTATCAATCCCATAGATTTCATAACCTTCTTTCAGCAATCTCTGTGAAAGATGAAAACCAATGAACCCTGCTGCACCTGTTATAAGTATTTTTTTCATATTACCATATTAGTCTGAAGGAATCTTGGACACGGCTATTCCCCTAGGTACTTCACCTGCTCGTTACTAAGCTGATAGTTTCCACATTTGCTCATTCCAGCTTCATCGAACTCTAGTCTATACCCCTTTTTGTCAACCCAGCCAATAGTTTTGCCAGGATTGCCAACAACCATTGCAAAGGCAGGGACATCTCTAGTTACTACTGTACCAGCACCTATAAATGAATACTCACCTAGTGTCGATCCACAAACGATGGTGGCATTGGCGCCAATGGAGGCACTTTTCTTCACCAGAGTCTTGGCGTAAAACTCAGTACCCCTTTGGGGAAACTCTGAGCGGGGACGCTGGATATTGGTAAACACCATGGAAGGACCACAAAAAACATAATCCTCCAACTCAACACCCTCGTAGACAGAGACATTGTTTTGTATCTTGACCGAATTGCCAATTTTTACATTATTACCCACATTGACATTCTGACCAATGGAGACATTCTCTCCCAGAGAGGATCCTCCCTGAACATGTGAATAATGCCAGATTTTTGTACCCTTGCCCACCGTAACTCCGGCGTCTACTTCACTGGTGGGGTGGACGAAAAAATCTGAATCCTTAGCTGGCTCTTCATCATCTGGTTCTGCACTAGTTCCCTGAAGCGAATGGGTCGCTTTTTCCAGAACCTCCAGAACATCATAGGCATTCTGTCCATCAGCAATCTCAAGTTTTGAACCATCGAGATGATCGATGAAATACTGAATTTCATTGGTGAGTGGAAAGCCCTTGTCATAGGGAATGACTTCTGTGGGTCCATCACGCTTAATTGGTTCCCCCTGCACCCAATCGATGCCTTTTTCATAAAACAGGATATCTTTTTCTTCGGAACTATCCTCAAAGGAAATCATACCCTTCGATCCGATCATAACCATTCTGTGTTCTTTAAAGGGGTGTAGCCAACTCACAAAAATATGTCCAACCACATTGTTTGGATAAGTCAGGGAGGTCATGGTGGTATCATGGATACCAGGTGTTAAAAACGCACCTCCCCTGCTGACTACTTCAACAGGGTTTGAACCAATGAAGTACTCAAAAATGGAGATATCATGGGGTGCAAAACTCCAGAGGATGTTTTCCTCAGTACGTACTGTGCCCAGATTCAGCCGGTTGCTGTAGATATACTCCAACTTACCAATCTTTCCTGAATCGATTAACTCCTTGATCTTTATAATAGCAGGATGAAACAGGAGTACATGACCCACCATAAGATTCACTTTATGTTTATCGGCCAGGGCTTTTAGGGCACCCGCTTCCTTGGTATTCAGGGCGATAGGTTTTTCAATTAAAACATGTTTGCCCTGCTCCAGGAGATATGATCCTACTTCAAAATGAGTTTCAGCAGGGGTAGCCACAGTAAAACCATCAAAATCGTCCAGGGGGACATCTCTGACACTATGAAAGAGGGTTGCTTCGGGGAATAGAGTCTTCAATTCTTCCCGGCGATTCTCGCGGGACTCTACGATACCTGCCAGAGCGCCAAGATTTTTCAGGGTCTTGATGTGGTTGGTTCCCCAACGGCCAGCACCTACGACGCAGATTTTTACTTTGTTATTCATAAACTCCTCAAATAATAAAATTCGTGCTCAAATATAGTGATGCGACCTGTGATTGTCGAAGGTCGAAAAGTCAAAAGTCACAAGTAAAAGCTTCATCCTGCGGCAGCGCTTCGACGGGCTCAGCGTGACAGCTCAGGGAGACATGCTCCATGTGCTAGGAGTTGAGGACCTTACATATTTTTTCGATATCCGCAGTCTCAAGGTAAGGATGCATGGGCAGACTAAAAATGCGTTGGCTCATTTCCTCACTTACTGGAAAATCTCCATCCTTGTAATCGAGATGATTAAAGGCAGTCTGCTGATGCAATGGCTTTGGATAATAAACAGCAGAAGGAATACCGGCTTCCTTTAATTTTGCCTGCAAGCTGGCTCTATCGTCTGCATCCTTTGCTAAAATTGAGTACTGGGCCCACACGCTGGTATAGCCACTGGATACTTCAGGGACGACTACTCGATCTGAGAGTAAAGCGGAGTATTGATCAGCTACTTTATTACGTAATTTTACTTCCGTAGGAAAGAGTGTGAATTTCTCTAAAACGATGGCTGCCTGGAGTGTATCCATACGTCCGTTCAAACCGATACGGACATTATCATACTTATCTCCACCCTTACCATGTACTCTTACAGATACGAGCTTTTCATAGAGCTCATCATCGTCAGTAAATATTGCACCACCATCACCATAACAGCCCAAAGGTTTGGCTGGAAAAAATGAGGTTGAGGCCGCATCACCAAAACTACCTGCCAGGCGATCATCAATCTGACCCCCAAAACCCTGGGCAGCATCCTCTAAGATTTTGATATCATATTTTTTAGAAATGAGCTCGATGGCTGCGTAATCTGCGGGAAGACCGAATAAATCCACTGGAATAATCACCTTGGGGTTCAGTTCACCCTTTTCAATCACTTCGGTGATGGCATCATCGAGAAGTTCTGGGGAAATGTTATAGGTCTTGGGGTCGATATCCACAAAAATGGGGGTGGCACCTAGAAGTTGGATGACTTCAGCAGTAGCAATAAAGGTGAAGGGGGTGGTAAATACAGCATCTCCAGGACCAACATCCCAGGCTAGGAGTGGCATAAGAAGTGCATCCGTTCCTGATGAACAGCTCACACAATGCTTGACACCTACATATTCAGCCAACTGGGCTTCCATCTCTTTAATCTCTGGACCCATGATGTATTTACCATGTGCCAGGACGTCCTGGATTCTCTTATCCAGATTAGTTTTTATCAGACTCTGTTGTTTCGCCAAATCAATAAATTGCATTTAAATCTTCCTTAACTTATCAATATCTCTATTCAAATTTTTAAAGTATTCTCTTTTTCATCAAGCACTTGGTCTTTCAGCAAATATCATTCCCTAAGGGAGGCGTTTTGTGCTATTTGTCATTGATTGCTGGTGCTACACCTCACCTGAAGTCACACCAAATTTTCTTCCAGCAACCGAACAATTCTAGCGGATGATTGACCATCCCCATAGTGAGAATTCCAGGCCTTTGGTTCCGGGAAATCCTTTGACAAAATGGAGATTTTATCCAGCTGATCTCCTACGATATAATTCCACCCATCTCTCACAGTTTCAACCCATTCGGTTTCCCCACGGACTGTCAGGCAAGGCGTTTTATGTAAATAGGCTTCCTTCTGGACTCCACCGGAATCAGTGATAATGAGTCTAGAATATTTTTCCAGCATCATCATATCCAGATATCCAACAGGATCAATGATCCTGATATTCCCTGAGGTCTTACTGATTAATTTTTCGACCCGGGCTCTACTGCGAGGGTGTATGGGGAAAATAACGGGGTGATCCATACTTGAGACTTCCCTTAAAATGGAAAGCAGTCTATCATCATGATCAGCGTTGGAAGGTCTATGGATGGTCATGAGCATAAACTCATTCTTCTCAAGCTTCAAATCATCCAAAATGTGTGATTTCTGCTCAGCAACTTTCGTATATGTCATCAAGGCATCCACCATGACATCACCAACAATATGAACCCTCGAAGTAATTCCCTCTTTCTTCAGATTTTCTGCTGCAACTGGAGTTGGGACAAATAAAAGATTTGAAAGTACATCCGTAACAACTCGGTTTATTTCTTCAGGCATATCTCGATTGTAGGATCTCAAGCCCGCCTCGATATGTGCAATTTTTATATGAAGTTTTGCAGCCGCCAATGCTCCTGCTACAGTGGCATTGGTATCCCCAAAAACGATTATATAATCAGGCTTTTCTTTGATAAGTATTTCTTCAATTCCCACAAGAGAGCCTG
>Ga0257118_1000838_pt1 | contig 22833 bp, 22 predicted proteins | sample SI112_150mmetaG_FD_190156 | JGI IMG/M metagenome (GOLD analysis project Ga0257118, IMG submission 190156) | Marine microbial communities from Saanich Inlet, British Columbia, Canada - SI112_150m | ecosystem: Environmental > Aquatic > Marine > Inlet | place: Canada: British Columbia | collected...
ATATTTGAGGAATAATTGATCAGATGGAAGATATCCCAACCTCATGGCTCATCCTCGGTTTTCTCGGCCAGGCACTGTTCTCCATGCGCTTCCTGATCCAGTGGATCTATAGCGAAAAGAATAAACGCAGCATGATCCCGACCGCCTTCTGGTACTTCAGCTTGGGCGGAGGGTTAACGCTACTCGCCTATGCCATCCTGCGTGAAGATCCAGTCTTTATTGTGGGGCAGGGGACGGGACTGTTTATCTATATGCGTAACCTGATGTTGATCCGCAAAGAGGCGGAGATGAAGGCTCAGGCAGAAGGAAAAGTAGAGTAGTAGACGTGGGGCAATCGCCTTTAGCCCCTTCCCCATTAAGGGGGAAGGATGGGATGGGGGTGAGGAGTCCAATAAAGTGCTCGAGTTTTAATTATAAGTGTTAACATATTGACGAAAAATCCAAATTTTTGTTAATATCTAATAAAATGTTAACACTTGATCTATATACGCCAGAAGAGGTTTCTACGCAGATTGCCAACAGCGCGAAGCAGTTGCGCCTCTCTGCAAATATGAGCAGAAAGAGTCTGGCACAGCACTCTGGTGTAAGCCTCGGCTCTATTCAGCGCTTCGAACAGACAGGGAAGATCTCTCTGGAGCATCTACTCAAAATCGCTCAGGTTCTCTCTGCGCTAAAGGAGTTTCAGCAGCTATTCCCGCTGCCAGACCCCAAAACTATTCAGCAGCTATTGGAAAGAGAGAAGCTACCGAAGCGGGGGCGACTATGAGGCGGCTTAACGTACTGCTTGCGCTCGATCCGGCAGCCCCGATAAAAGTGGGTGAGCTGTTCGAGCAGCAGAGGAGCATCTACTTCCAATATGATCCAGCATGGTTACCGGATGGGTTTGCGCTCTCCCCCTACCATTTGAGGTGCTCTCCAGAACTGATTCAGGATGAGGTCGGTCTTTGGCAGGGGTTGCACGGGGTTTTTAATGACTCTCTTCCTGATGGTTGGGGGCTGTTGTTGATGGATCGAGAGTTACGCAAGTCAGGAGCTGATCCGCATCGTGTCAGTCCACTTCACCGGCTTGCATGGCTGGGTCACCGCACGATGGGGGCTTTGGTTTATGAACCAGTGAGTGGTCCAGATAGTGACTCACTACTGGTTGAGTTGAACCGCCTTGCAAATAATGCACAACAGGTTTTTTCCGGGCAGAGCGATGAGGTGTTACCGGAACTGTTTCGAGCAGGCGGCTCTCCTGGGGGTGCCCGCCCCAAGGCACTGATTGCAACCAAGGGTGATCAGGTGATCACGGCCGATGGAGAGATCCCGCAAGGGTTTGTCTCCTGGTTGGTGAAATTTGCTGCAAAAGATGACTTTCCTGATGCAGGCAATATTGAATATGCCTACTCTTTGATGGCCAAGGATGTGGGTATTGATATGCCAAATACTCAACTGATGGAGGGGCAATACTTTGCTACCCAACGTTTTGACCGGACGGCGACTGGACGGCATCACATACACACCTTTGGGAACATGGTCGGGGCTGATTTCCGGATTCCAAACCTAGACTATGAAGACCTGTTTCGAGTGGTGCTGGATGTGACCAAAAGTAGGCAAGAGCTACTGAAGAGCTTTCGACAGATGATCTTCAATATAGCGACTCATAATCGGGATGACCATAGCAAAAACTTCGCCTTCTTCTGGAGCCAGCCAGAGAGGGGGTGGCGCTTAACACCAGCCTATGACCTGATGTTTAGCAATGGCATACATGGAGAGCATACGATGACCGTTGCAGGAGAAGGGAGGCAGCCAGCCAAGCCTCATATTATGCAGCTGGCCAAACAGTTCTCAGTAGAAACAGAGGCCAAGCAATACTTGGATCAGGTGGGAGCTGTCGTTCAGGACTGGGGGCAGTATACAGAGCAGGCAGAGGTTTCTGTGGCAAGCAGTGCGCTGTTTGAGCGCTTTCCAGTGTTGTAAGTCATGACTCCTGAAACTGCAGATCATAAAGGTGGGTGTAGATCCCTCCCTCTGCATAGAGAGAGTCATGGGTGCCCTCCTCCACAATTTCCCCCTCGTCCATCACAATGATGCGGTCTGCCTTGGCGATGGTTGAGAGGCGATGGGCAATCATCAGTGTGGTGCGTCCCTTTACCAGTTCATCCAGTGCCAGTTGAATCTGTTTCTCAGAGTGGCTGTCGAGTGCGGAGGTGGCCTCATCCAAAATCAGGATTGGCGCATCTTTGAGCAGGGCGCGAGCGATGGCGATACGTTGGCGTTGTCCGCCTGAGAGGCGAGTACCACGTTCTCCGATCAGTGACTCAAACCCTCCGGGCAGCTTCTCGATAAACTCCAGTGCATGGGCCTTCTCCGCAGCGTCACGAACCTGCTCAGGTGTGGCGTGGGACATTGCCCCATAGGCGATATTGGCGGATACGGTGTCGTTGAATAGTGTGACATCCTGACTGACCAGCGCGATATGGCTGCGTAGATCTTTGAGTGATAGCTCCAAAATATCAACTTGGTTGATGCGGATAGTGCCTTCGGTTGGACGGTAGAAGAGCGGGAGTAGGTTGACCAGAGTGCTTTTCCCACTGCCGGAAGGACCAACCAGAGCCACTGTTTCATTGGGCTGAATCGTAAGTTGAATATTGTGAAGTGCATCACTGTCATTGCCGGGATAGCGCAGTGTAAGGTGGTCAAACTCAATATTGCTGGCCTGCTTTAGCGTGGTAGGTTGTGCTGGGTCAATCTCAGGCTGTTGGTCAATGAGTGCAAATACGCTCTCTGCAGCGGCTAATCCTCGCTGGAGAATTTCATTGATACCGGTAAGTCGTTTGATCGGTGAAATCAGCATGGCCATTGCACTAAAGAATGAGATGAACTCACCTACGGTGATCTCATTATGTGCAGATTGGATAGAGGCTATATAGACAATAGCGGCTAGCGCAGAAACAGTAATCAGCTGAACTACAGGACTGTTAATTGCTGCTGTAGTTACGGTCTTCATGGTATAGGTACGAACTTGATTGATAGCATATTGGAAGCGATCAGTTTCATACTGTTCACCACCAAAAATTTTAATTACGCGCTGCCCGGTAACACTCTCCTCCAGTACTTGAGTGATTGACCCCATATGACCCTGAAGAGAGCGATTGAGTCGCCGCAGGCGGCCACTGATTGAGCGAACGATCAGGACGATAATGGGGGCAGTGAGGAAGATGATGAGAGAGAGCTTCCAGTCGATGTAGAACATCCATGCCAGTAATCCAATAATGGACAGCGAATCTTTTACTAAAATAATCAGTACATCCGTGGCTGCGCCAGCGACTAAATTGACATCATAGGTTAGTTTGGAAATCGTTGTTCCAGTAGGGTGGCTATCATAATAATCATTTGGAAGAGAGAGCAGGTGTTTAAACATCTGATGGCGCAAATCCATGATTACCTTGTTTGATACCCAGTTCAACCCAACCGTAGTGGTGAATGATGCAATGCCACGTACCAGATAGAGCAATACCAATAAAATGGGTACCAGTACGATCATTGTTTCATCTTTTTCAATGAAGCTACCATCTAACATAGGCTGCATCAGTGCAGGTAGTGCAGGCTCAGTTGCAGCAAACACCACCATGCCGATAATTGCAACAGAGAATTGCCAGCGATATGGCTTTACATATTTCAGTAAACGTAGGTAGAGGGCTTTGGTGTTGTTCATCAGAATGAAGTTATGTGTAGAAAGGGGGATAGCCTTTGGGTTGTCGTTTAAAACGACGATGCACCCAAAGGTATTGTTCTGGGCTTTTCCGAACCACCGACTCAAATAGATCCATGATCTGTTGGGTATCAGCTACGGCATCCTTACTAGGGAAATTTTCCAAGGGAGGGTGGATCGTGAGGTGGTAGTGGTTTTCAGGTTCTAGCCGTTGTGTTGAGAAAGGGATTACGGAGGCCCCGCTTCGTTGAGCCAGTTTGGATGTGGCTGCAGTGGTGGAGCAAGGAATATCGAAGAAGTGGGTGAAGACCGCGCTGCCATCGGAGGAGTTCTGATCCATTGCATACCAGATGGTTTGATTCTGTTTCAGTAACCGCATCATGCCACGCAGGTCGCTTTTCTTAATCAAGCTTTGTAGAAAGGAGAGTCGTCCATCGACCATCGCTTGATTAAAGTGCTTGTTATCCTGCTCACGATACATTGCATGGAGGGGGCGAAATAGAGAGAGCAGCTTTCCACCAATTTCCAAAGTTGTAAAGTGGGCAGAGAGAAGGATTACCCCTTTTCCCTGTTCAAGAGCCGAGTCCAGATGTTCCAGTCCTTCAACGGTGACACGCTGCTTCAGCTTTTGATCGGCTCCCCACCAGGCATTTCCCATCTCAATCAGGCCAATTCCAAGAGAACGACAGTGTTGTGCCATCAACTTCTGATGTTGTGTATTGTCCAGTTCTGGGAATGCGGCAGAAAGATTCTTATCCGCGGTGTTGTGCCATTTTTTGGAGATATGCCACCCCATTTTCCCCAGTTGGTATCCGATCCATAGCTGTAGACTAAATGGCAGATAGATAATGCCGCGCAGTAATAGCAGGATCAACCGAGTTGCAATTGCAGTGAGAAGCGTGTGTGACATGGATTGCTATTATCGCATAAAAGGAGGGCATGACTCTCTGTCAGAACGGGCATAGGATAGGGTGTAGACTATAGGGCCAACTTTGGTTTTTAGGGTGCCTTGTTTATCTACTCCAGCTAAAATTGGTGGCTCTAATAGGGTGTCATCATCCCATAGATAGAGACACTGCTTTGATCTGGAGAGTTGGTCAATGTGAAAAATTTCTTGATTGAAAACAATTGCATGCTGCGGGTAATGTGAGAGCAGGTGGGCGGCTAGGAAATGGTCTGTAGTAATCAAAACCGACTGCTGCTTCAGGTGATCAGGAAGTTGCTCCAGTGACTCAACAATAGGGCGATTGAGTCGCCCATACTTTCCAATTTCTGGGCCTATGGTGACTTGTAGCAAACGAATGCCAAGGATTAACAGTGTAATGAGTAGCGTAAGTCCTGCAATCCAGCGGATCTTTGTTTGAGAGAATGGTTCCTCTCGTTCTATCCAGGCCAGCATCCAGAGGGGGAAAATCATCATCAGAGGGTGAAACCAACGGACTTTAAAGTGCGGCATACTGATAAAAAGAGCCAGCAGCACAGTAATGGTGATAAGCAAAAGGTAAAAGCGATTCAGTAGTTGATGAGTGTCTGGGAGGTTTTTTGCCTCTTTGCTGGGTAAGAGGCGCTTTCTTGCAATGAGTAGATAGAGCAGTGAAAAAGGTGTGACAAAGGCGATAGCCGCGACTGTGAACTGGCGTAGTGAATCAAGACGCTCTAGTAGTAAGTGTTCACTCGATACCTTGAGCTTGTTGTCGATTGCATTAAAGACCTCCTGTTGGTGCTCTAATAGCCAACCTAAATGAGGCAGAGTGAGGAGTGTTAGAGGGATGAATAGTAATAACCCTTGTCGTGTCAGCAATGGTTTTCTGAAAGAGGGGATGGTGAGTGCAGCCAGTGCCAGCAACACAATAAACAGCAGAAAGCTGTATTTGGCCATCAGGCCAATGGCAATGGTCGTTCCCAGATAGAGAATATTGAAGTTGGACTGGGTGTGATGGAAGCGCAATAGTGCGTGTAGCGTAAGGATGATCGCAAACCCTAGCAAGATGGTATGGGTGAACCCCTGGTGCATGTGCCATGCAAAAGAGGGCATCAACAGATAAGCTCCAGTTGCCAACCAGCGGGTCTGAATATGGATGAACAGATAGCCGGAGACCAGCCAAGTGAACCAGAAGGTGAGTGCAATTAAACTATATTTTAGTAGTGTAAGTGCAAAGAGACCTGTGCCGAGCAACTGAAACAGTCCCCAACTGATCCAGCTGTAGAGTGGGGGTTGTGGAATGGGGTAACCTAATGCGAGTTGCTGTGCGTGGTGAATCTGCTCGGCATCATCCACCTGAAGGGTCTGGCTGAAGCCTACTCTGACTAGAAAGTGTATGGTTAGGTAGAATAAAACCCAAGAAAGAGGGTGATACAATAGACGATTGTTGATGAGGTGGTTCATATAAGTAAATCATGCATGAGTCATCACGCAGAATGAAGGGAAGTTTGTATTTTAATGGTAACAAAAGGTAGTGAGGAAAAAGGTGCATCGTGGTATGCCAGGCAACTGATGGGTACCCTTGTCTTGCTTATGTTGGCACTGAGTGTCGCTGTCCACAAGGCTAGCGGTATGGCTGCGCTTGCTATGTTGGTGGTTAGTCTGGTCGGGCTATTCCTTAATAGAAAGAAGTCTTCGCCTCAGCTGGAGTTATGGGAGAAGTGGTGGTTGGGAGTAACGCTGCTGTTTTTTGGGTTGATTGCGCTCGATGTGTTGATGGGATATGGAGATGTCAGCGTACTGGACTCCCCGAGTCGGTTGATTCTTGCTATTCCGGTGTATCTTTATTTGAGACGCACTGGCTTTAATCTGGATTATCTGCTGGTGGGGGCAGGGGTCGGTGCTCTGCTTGCTGGTGGATATGCAGGCTACCAGCATCTCTATCTCGGAAGAGAGATGGCGGAGGGGTTCACCAGTCACATCTATTTTGGCCAAATAGCCTTGATTTTAACACTATATGCACTGTTTTCCGTGGCTCAATCTGGTGGTTTACTGATGAAGTTGTTTTATGGGCTAGCCGTAATTGCTGGATTTTATGCAGTTCTTGCTTCTGGTTCTAGGGGAGGGTGGATAGCGATACCGACAATATTTATCTTGTTGATGAGTTATAACGTCTGGCATATGAGCCTGCGTAAAAGAGTTGCCAGCGGTATGATTTTTGTCGCAGTTTTGTTGGCGGCCTATCAGGCTCCTGAACTTCCGGTGCAGAATCGGGTTGATGCTGCAGTGAATAATGTTGTGGCCTATTTTGAGGAGGGGCGTGTTGCTACCTCATCAGGATTTCGTTTAGAAATGTGGAAGGCAGCATGGATTATGACAGTCGAGAGTGATTTTCTGGGTGTTGGAGAGGCTGAATTTGATGACCATGTGAAACGGTTAGCCAATGAAGGTCGAGTTCATTCAGGGCTGAGTTATTTTAATGCGCCTCACAGCCAATACTTTAATGCGTTGGCAGAGCAGGGAGGGATTGGACTATTGTCGCTACTGCTTCTGATGTTTGTCCCATTGAAAACTTTTCTAAAATCGATGAGAGTCTCTTCTGAGCAGCGAGATTCAGCACTGTTGGGAGCAGTCACTGTGATCGGGTATATGGATTTTATGTTGACGGCAGAGACGCTGGATCGGCAGTTGATGGTGCTACTCTATGCTTTTGTTATGGCTGTTCTATGTGCAGTCTTCTTTCAGCAGAATCGCCCAAAGGCGCCGGCAGAGGGTGTGTAGAGGAGAGGAGTTCTCCATAGTATTGGGTCGACAGGTGTTTGAGCTGAGGGATAATGTGGTCTTCACTATCTCCAACCATCCTATCTTCTATGCAGTAAGGCTGTTCAGAAAGCAGTTGTAGTCCACTGCTGCGAATTAATGCGTTGGAGCGGATTAGATAAGGTCTGTTTTGCTTGCAGAATGAGTGGTGGATTGGGCCGTAGCTATAGTAACAACGGACCTTTCTTGCTGTGCAGAGTTCAGCTGTCTTATTTAAATAGTAGAGTTTTGACTCATTGATCATGTTTTCAGAAAGCTGGATATCGATCTGGTGGGCTTCAAGGGGAGCTCCTTGTTTAATATAGTCATACAGGTGTGGCTGTGACCGTTCATCTTCTTCGTGAGCCTTGTTCCCTTTCCAATGCTTGAAAGTCTGTTTAATTGCCGTTGCGACAATATCTCGACTGAGATAAAGATTTAAAATATGGTGTAGGTTATCGCTGAGGTCAAGAAGATCTGAGAATGATCGAATTAGGAAAACACCGGCACGGTGATCTTGGTAAAGAGGTCGGGTCAGCATATCCATGGTGTGCATCAATACAACGGTTTTTGCACCTTTCTGGATGGCTTTACGGGCCATGATGTAAGAGCCACCATAACCAAAAGCCCCCGTCAGGCTGAGGGATATTGCCTTCATGCCTAACTGTTCTCCCAGTAGTTGACTGTTGATTGCATTACCCCCAGAGCTGTCTCCGACAATTGCCAGATCAATATTGGATACCTCCTCGATCTTGGCGAGTTGATAATTTGTTAGCGTGGTATAGACAAAGCCGAGGAGATTATTCTGAATGGCGTACCAGGAAAATCCGATGCAGAGCAGTGTCAGTAGCAAAAGGGATTTGAGTAGGGTAGAAAGATATCGCTGGTGCATGGTTTAGAACTGAAAGTAGAGGAATTCAGAGGCACTACTGAGAGAGAGTATTGCGATGATTGCAGCCAGAGCAATCCAGCGTGCCTGGGCGACAGTGCTGTTCCACGGTGAAATGCGGTAGCGGTAGCGGTAGCGAACTTGTGTGTATTGTTCCAGGTTGAGTGCAGGCTGTACCCGTCCCATCCACTCTAGGGTATTGGGTAGATAGAGTGCAATCAGTAGAGTAAGAATGATTTTTGCATCGGCACTTCCTTTGCTGAAGATGCCAACCCCTCCTGTTGTAATCTCAATGTTGGGGAGTGTGGTTTGTAGTAGATCAGCTATTCCGCTCATGCTTTTGGGGAGTGCAATGCCATTGGCTCCAATCATTGCATGGTACATTGTGATGGCACCGTCCAGTGTCTCTGCACGGAATAGTACCCAGGATGCAATGATTGTAAGTAAGGTAATGGTACGAGCAACTGTGATTGTGGCGCGTGTCTGAAATCCAGAGGGTGGAGCTAGATGTTTTTTTAGCGCTAGCCAGCTATGGTTGACGATGAGTAGTAGCCCATGCAGCCCTCCCCAGAGGATAAAGCTCCATCCTGCTCCGTGCCATAATCCCCCCAGCAGCATGGTGATCATCAGGTTGGTTAGTTGTCGAGTCCCACCTTTACGGTTACCCCCCAGTGGAATATAGATGTAATCGCGCAGGAAAGTGGAGAGGGTGATGTGCCAACGTCTCCAGAAGTCGATAATATTGTGTGCTTTGTAAGGGGAGAAAAAATTGATGGGCAGTGTGATGTTAAATATCCGGGCAATGCCAATAGCCATATCTGAGTAGCCGGAGAAATCAAAATAGAGTTGTAAACTGTAGGCCAGTGCGCCACCCCATGCCTCTAGTAAGGTTAAGGTTGCTCCCTGTTCTGCCACGCTGAATGTTGGGGTAGCATAGTCTGCCATGGTGTCGGCAATCACCACCTTCTTAAATAGGCCAATGATGAAAATTGTGAGGCCAATTGAAAAGTTGTCGATACGCAACCCCATATTCTCTCGTTTCAGGAATTGGGGCAGCATCTCTTTGTGGTGAACAATAGGGCCGGCAATTAACTGTGGAAAAAAGGTGACGAATAGGCAGTAGTGAGTGAAATTGTGGTCTTTGGTAATACCGCGATAGGCATCAACTAGATAGGTGATTTGCTGGAAGGTAAAGAAGGAGATTGCCAGTGGTAGAATAATGGTTTCTAGGTGGTAGTTGTTGTTAGTAATTTGGTTAAGATTCTCAATAAAGAAATTGGCATATTTGTAGTACCCCAACAGTAGTAAGTTGAGGGTGATTCCAAAAATCAATACAGGTTTGCCTTGTCGTTGACGTAGAAAATCAGAGATTAGATAGTTAAATAAGATTGATCCTACTATCAGCAATAGATAGGCGGGATTCCACCAGCCATAGAAGAAGAGTGAAGAGAGAATTAGCCACTGGAGTACATGCTGGTGTTGGAAGTGTTTGGAAGTGAGGTGAAATCCGACCAACACTACAGGTAAGAAGGCAAAAATGAAGGTGTAGGAGTTGAACAGCATCTGTTTGAATATCTAAATTAGGTTGTAGATATTTCTGATCAGGCGGTCACTCTCTCTCAGCGCAAAGATTGAGGTAGGGCCAACGCGTGATACAAGGTCATACCCGTGCTGCTGCAGGTATTTTGTTGTCTCTGATTCAACGGCAGCATGGATGCTAGAGCAGTAATCTTCAACTGAGATTGCATGGATCTTCACGCTGTTATAGTCGATGTCTTGCAGTATCTGAAAGTCCAGCCCCTCTACATCAATATTTAGGTAATCGATTTCAGTCAGATGGTGTTGCTTAAAGAGTGTTAGTACATCAATAGCATCGACCTTTTCAGTTTTTTGAAAGTTGCGCTCTGATGCAATGTCACTATCTACAGAGGCGGTTGCGGTAATACCATGATCCCCCGTTTCACAGCTCTCTTCATCCGGTAGGTAGAGATCCACTGCTCGAGTACCGCCTGTATATTGGCTGGAGGGGATGATAGCCAGGTTGAGGTTGGTGTCATTTGGACGTGACTTGTTGAACAGGGTGATTGAGTGCCGGTTTGCGTCTACATTGATCCCTCTCCACCCTTTAAACCAGAGCCATGCAGTGTTGGAGTGGGTAAATGGGTGGTGTGCGCCGAGATCGACATAAATGCCCTGCTTCTTGCTGCGAAGGAAGAGTTTGCGGACAACAACATCTTCCGCCCATTGACCGGTATGACCTTTGAGCTGCCCTTTTAGCAGTGCAGATAGAATAGTGAAAATATTTTTCATTGTGTAGTTGGAGCGATAATTATTGGTTGAGGGTTCTATGGTAGAGGTCAATATGCTGCTGGATGGTGTTAGAGCAATCAAACTGGTTAACTTTCTGTTTGATGGATTCAATCGAGATGAAGGGATTACCAGATAGTGCCAGCTCCAATGTTTGAGCGAGACTTTCATCGCTCCTGTTCTGGAATAGTATGCCGTTGATTCGATCATCAATCAGCTCTTTATTGGCTGTTAGGTTGCTGGCAATGACCCTTTTACCGGCAGCTAACCCTTCCTTGATGACTCCGCTGGAACCTTCTCCGCTGACTGAGGGGCAGATCACCACATCACTACTTAGATAGAAATCCTCAACATCGGTTCTGGCCCCATAGAGTACTGTCTGGTTTTGGATGTTGAGCGTATGAATCAGCTGTTTCATTTCAGTAAATAGTGCACCACCTCCGACCAGGTGGAGCGTGACATCAGGATGTTGTGTATGGATTCTGGCAAAGGCCTGGATTAATACATCAATTCCCTTCTGCTCGGTGAAAGCCCCAACATAGAGGAGGTTCACCTTTCCGGGGTTGTTGAAGATGGATGGATTGGAGGGGAGGTCAAATCGGCTCAGGTCAACGCAGCTATGGATGGTGGTGGTGTGGTCAAAATGCTGCTGCATATATTGACGAATATCTTCGCTGACACAGATATGCATAGAGATATTTCGATACTTGAAATATCGTGACAGGAATTTGATTGGGTAAGAGACCCTGCGTGTATGAAACAGGGTATGGGTACGATGGAATCGACCCCCCAGTTTGACTGAATGGCTGTCGTGGCAGTGGATGATTGAGGGGGTGAACTGTTCTACCTCCTGTTTTATCTGTGCACGTGTTTCTCCAGAGAACTCTCCGTAAAAATCAAAGCTGTGGCAGGCGGGGACATTCTCTTTTTGACAAGTCTGGTAGAGCGCCCCTGCCCGGTTGCAGAGTAGCAGGCTCTCTATTCCATTCTGGATCAGCCCTCGGTGAAGCGTTAGAACCTGTCGTTGGCCGCCACGCCATACTGTCCCTGTATCAATGTGCAGAATCTTCATTTGGTTCTTTGCAGAGACCATAGCTTTGCGTACTTGAGTGTAGAGCTGAAGCCTGAGAGTAGCGCTAGAATGAACCCCTCTTTTCCATCAAGAAAACCGCTCTTCAATAGATACATCTTGATGAATTTTACCCAGCCGCTGACCAAGGCATAGAGCAGACTGGACTGTTTTCCTTGCTTATACAGCTTCTCTGCACCTAGGGAGGTGTATAGATTGATCTTGTTAATGTGGCTGGCAACAGAAGGGTAAGGGTAGTGCAGTAGTGGGGCCTCAATAGTATCAAGGTGAGTTTTATCTATGATAACGGATTCATGTACAGGGGCATCATTGAATTGCCCTTTCCGTTTATTAAATAGACGAAGTGGATAGTCATTTTGCCATCCAGAATATTTGATCTTTCGTTTTAGGTAGAAAGATTCTCTTTTGATTTGATAGCCATCGGCTTTTGGGTTTTTTAATACAGACTGAATTGCAGACTGCAGTTCTGGTGTAATGACTTCATCAGCATCAATCGACAGTACCCAGTCGTGGGTAGTTTCATTAACAGCAAGTTGCTTGGTCTTACCGAAACCAAGCCATTCAGTATGGATGATTCTGCAGTTGTATGATTTGCAAATGGCAAGGGTCTGGTCAGTAGATCCAGAATCAACAATCACCACCTCTTCTGCCCACTGTATAGAGTCAAGGCAGCGCCTTATGTTGCGCTCTTCATTTTTTGTGATGATTGTTATCGATAGCATTTGTTGAGTGCCGTTATTGTGTGTGTTCTTTTTTATATGCTAGAAGAGCATTAGATAGATCATTATTTTCGAAGTCGTCTATACTTATAGTCTTGTTATGTCTCTTGTTGGAGAATATGGCGGTTGATTTATCGCTATTTGCATTCCATTCGATATAGTTTGTGTTGTTGGGGTTATAGAAGACGATAGAGTTTTTGTCGAGTGCAGTTGCAGCATGTGAGGTGGCTGTGTCTACGGTAATGACTAATTTGCATAGGCTGATCAGAGAGAGTATGTCATTGAATGTTCTAGTCTTAAAGGTAAGAGAGTTTTGGTTCTCCTTGGATATTGATAGTTCTGATTGAGTTTCAGACTGTGTAATCAATATGTGTTTTGGGAGAATTTCACTAATTATTGAATGGATTTCGGATGCTCTTTGTGATGAGAGCCTTCTTTGTGATCCAGATCCATAAGGGTTAAAGTATATAATGTTTTCCTGTGAATTCAGCAAAGCAATAATTTTATTAGATTCTATCTCTGGAATATGGATCACAGTTTTTTCTGGCTGGCTGTCTTCGTGTTTTATGTCAAGAATTCTGAGAAGGTTATGACAGCGCTCTTGATAATGGATGGGGGTGTCATTTAGTAAAATAGAGTCAGCAAATCGAATGCGTTTATCTCCAGTGATTAGGTTGGCAGTTCTAATGTGCTTCAGTAATATTAGCTCTCTGTCTTTGATTTGTTTTCCCAAATAGACGACATGATCGAAGTGGATGTCTTTGATTTTTCTGTATGCATTAAATAGATGAATTAATCTTCTTGTGTTGTGGCATATGATATATTGATCTATTTCTTCCGAAAAAAACTCAATGGATTCCCTGTTTTTTGAGAGCATGTAGATCTTTAGTCCCAATTTCGACTTGATTTCACTGTATAAAAATTGAGATATGATGCTGTCACCATATTTTCCATCTAATCGGACAAATAATATATTTCCAGAAGAGTGAAGGGGAGGTGTATGAGTTTTTGGATAGTTAAATAATATATCTGTGATTGCTCTCCTGGCTCTGTTTCTAAGAATAAACAGATGCTCAATAATGATTCCTCTAATGATGTGTTTTAGAAGTTTTCTCATGGAGAGCTATGGAGAGTCTTTTTTATAATGATCTGTATTTGTGCAAGGGCGTTCCATCGTGTTTGATCGACAGGAAGTCCTTTGTTGTTATTGCCATGTTTGTAAAATTTATTGTATAGCAGTTTGTAAAGTGTTGAAGCGATATTTTTCTTTATCGAACTATTTGAATAATTCCATTTGTATATTTTTCTTAGGGTGCTGTTGAATTTCCCCCCTTGTATATTGTAATCATAGTCTTGGTCATGTATGACAGTTTCGATGATTTCTGCATTAGGGAGTTCGTTTGCTAATTGATAAAGGTCGTATGAAACAGAAGACCAACTCTCCTGTTTGTTGATCCTGAAAGTTGCTTTATGGTCAGAATTGAATATAGGGGGCCACATGCTTTGTTCGTAAAGATCTTCATGAGGAACTACGATGATCATGTACCCTCCTGTTCTTACCAGATCCCACCACTGTTTCAATGCGGCTGGAACATCTTTCATATGTTCAAGACAGTGAGAGCTATGAACGGCATCATAGGAAGCTGCTTCGCGGTACTGCAAGATGTGTTGTGCATCGCCATCTTCCAAATCAAAGACTTCTGAGTTTGTTGTTACTGGGTCAATGCCTCCCCCAATATCAATGACTTTTCCTTTTAAATATTTTTCTTCAAAATCTGAAGGGCGAATAGCTCTGGTTTTTGTTGATTCGTTGCTCATGATAATTGGGGCTGTATTTGAATAGTGTTATAACTGGTCAGAGTGCTGGATAAGGTGTTTTTCCAGTCAATAACGTGAGAGATTTTTATGCTGTTGGCAGATAATTCCTTATGTTTCTTGGGGGATATTGCCAAAGAGTTGATTTTTTCTGACAGCTCATCGGGGTTGGTGGGGTGATCCAGTAATAAGGCGTTCTCAGAAGATAGATGTTCACTGATTCCACAATAGCGAGCACTACTGACAATCACAGGCAATCCTTGTGACATTGCCTCCAGTACGGCCATCCCATAAGTGTCTCCCAAGGTTGGATGTACCAGGGTATCTGCAGCTGGATAGAGTTTTTCCATGTCTTGTACTGTGCCGAGGAAATGTGTTCTTGAGTGAATTTCTGAGTTTTCAAAGTTAATGGTCGCGGGGTCCCCTCTACCAGCAACGAGCAGGTGGATGTTTTTGTGGTTCAGCTGTTCAAGCGCCTTGATGAGCGTCGGTAGCCCTTTTCGTTTAAATCCGTGCGCAACAAAAAGCAGAACAAAGGCCTCTTTCGGGATGCTGTGTTGTTGTCTGAATGTTTTGCGAAACTGTTTTCTCTCTTCGGTGGAGTGTGGCTGAATATTGATACCGGGATGCGCTACAGAGATGTGTCCTTTCAGTGCTGGGTAGCTATCCAGAATGTTGCGTGTCAGGTATTCAGATACCGTAATAAAGTGGCGATGCTCTACTGGACGCAGCTCACGTTGCTCCAGCCACAAGTAAGCTATTTTTCGTGGGCTGCTTAGAATGCCAAGAGCCAGTATCATTTTTTCCCATGCTGGGGCCTGACTCCATTGTGTCTTGATACACGGTACATGCAGCGTATAGATATTGGCATGGGTCACCATATCGTGAGAGTGCACCAGATCATATTGCCCTTCAGTGGCCTTTCGTGTATCTCGCGAGAAGAGCAGTTGATTGATAAAACGAGGACGCTTTACTCGAAGTGGTATGGGGTGAAAGGTGATGTTGGGAGATTGGGTTGATATCTTCTGTGCAAAAACATGTACCTCATGGGTTTCTGCAATGCGCTCGGAAAGCTCTACACAATAGCGTTCTGCACCACCGCCAGAGCGGTCGTAGTGGCGGATTAGTATTGCAATTCGTAACCGCTTAGCCACGTCGATCCTCATAGGCGGTCAGTACTTTTAACAAAAACAGGTGAGGGAGTGTGCTGTGTGAGACCGGTACTCTGGGTAGGTGCTGGAGAGAATGTGCTTGAGTCGCTCGTCCCCTTTTTGTTGTTGTAGCGCTCTGGTATTTTGTCTGTTTGGTGAGCTGTGCAATGTTGGTTGTATGTTTTCCCCATGGATAGCAAAAGTGGTCAATAGTGGAGCCAAATAGCTGTTCCAGATCCTGCTTGGATTGAGTGATTTCCATCTCTGCCTGTTGAGTATCACATTCAGTCAAGTGCACATGATTCTGTGTATGGGAGCCGATCTCCATGCCTCCATCAATCCATTGGTGAATGTCATCTTCATCCATCAATGGGTTCTCAGGAATACCCTTCTCAAGATCCCACTCATTCACGCCACCAATCTTCTGGCTGATGATGTAACAGGTGGCGCTAAACCCAAACTCTTTTAGAATGGGCAGTGCCTCCGTCAAATTGTTACGATACCCATCATCAAAGGTGATGCCTACCACTTTACCCGTTTGCTCTCCTCTCAGATAAGGCATCAGTTCACTCATGCTGACCCCTCTGTACCCCAGCCACTGTAACATTCTCATTTGAAAGCGAAACCGCTTGGGAGGAACATGCAAACTACGCATTACCGTCCCCTTCGGCATTGAGGCGATACTGTGGTACATCAGGATCGGAATAGGGGGCTGCATTTACTCTTTATCTAAGTATATTTAATCGTGTTTTATACTAAATAGTCAGTGATAGCATGGTTATGATAATACAATGTTTACACACCTTGTAGCCAGCCACTCTATCGGCTGGCTGCCTTAACGTGGCTGGCAAAGGCCTCGGCATCCATAAACTGTACCAGACGGGCCGCAGTGACCTCTCTCCCGGATCGATCAAAGAAGAGGAGTGCAGGGGGGCCAAAGATACCCAGCTTCTTCATCAAAGCTTGATCCTGTTCATCATTGGGGGTGACATCAGCCTGTATCAGCAGATAAGGGGCAAGGGCCTGTTGTACAGCAGCATCAGTAAAGGTAAGAGATTCAAACTCTTTACAAGAGATACACCAGTCGGCATAAAAGTCGAGAAATACTGGCTGATTGTTACGTTTTGCAGTGGCTAACGCCTGCTCCAGCCCCTCAACTCCTTTGATCTGCTGAAAGGTTAAGTGCTGTTGTTGAATGGTTGCACTGCTGTCTCCCCCCAGCCCTCTGAGTGGCTGCAATAGATCTTTTCCACCAGAGGCTACACCAATAATCATCAAGGTACCGTAGATCAACATCAGCAATCCTACGCCCTTCCAGAGTCTCTTCCAGCCACTGCCTGGAGAGGGGAGTGGTTCCAGAGCACCCATATAGACGGCAGGAATGATGAGCAGTGTGGCCCACAGCAACATACTGACACTGGCAGGGACAATGCGCTCCAGCATCCATACCGCTACCGCGAGCAGTAGCACACCGAAGACGGATTTGATCGTGTCCATCCAGCCCCCGGCCTTGGGAAGCAGTTTTCCGGCAGAGGTTCCGATTACCAGAAGAGGCATTCCCATACCGATACTGAGAGCAAATAGCGCCATACCGCCCAATACGGCATCACCGGTCTGTCCGATGTAGATCAAAGCACCTGCAAGTGGTGCAGCTACACAGGGACCTACAATCAGAGCAGAGAGCAGTCCCATGACAGCAACACCGGTAAGAGAACCGCCTTTCTGACGATTACTTGCACTGGCCAGCTTTCCCTGAATGCTGGAAGGCATCTGTAGATCATAGAAGCCAAACATGGAAAGAGACAACAGTACAAAGACGACACTGAAACTACCTAAAATCCAGGGGTTTTGGAAAGCAGCCTGCAAGTTTTCACCAAAGAGTCCTGCCAGAACGCCTGCGGCAGTGTAGGTGAGAGCCATTGCCAATACATAGACCAGTGACATGGTAAACGCTTTGCGGGTGGTGATCTGGTCGCCCTGACCAACAATGATTCCAGAAAGAATAGGGATCATCGGGAAAATGCAGGGGGTGAAGGCGAGTAGTAAGCCGAAACCAAAGAAGCTGAGCAGGGTCAGTAAAATATTACCACTGCCCAGAGATGCAGCAATTTGATCCTGTTCACTCAGGTTGGTCGTGCTGTTGCTGGTTGTGGTGTTCGTTAAAGGGGCGGCTAACTCCGACGTGGTTGACTCTGTTGTCGAAGCTGTTGTGACGGCAGTTTCAGCAGGTAAAGCAGGTAGGTTGAGTGTGACTCGCTTGGTGATCGGAGGGTAACAGATGCCGCGTTCTGCACATCCTTGATACATCACCTTGAGAGTGCCGCTGGCAGCATCCCGGCTGTTACGAATCAGAGGGAGTTGAATATTTTTTGTATTGTGGTAGACCTCCAGTGTGCCAAAGAAGGGGTCTTCCTTGATTTCACCTGCCGGAAGGGTTGGGGAACCCAGTGAGAGATTTTGCGCATCACTGAGTTTGAATTTGAATTTATTGCGGTAGAGGTAGTGCTCATCGGCAATTTGCCATTGAAGTTCCAGAAGGTCATCTTTAGGGGGGATATGGGAAAAGACAAAAGCCTCATCAGGGTGGAGAGGCTCATCATTGCCAGCATCGAGGCCAAAGGAATTTATTAATCCGCCGAGTTGCTCGATAGGGGATGACTCAGCTGTTGAGGTGCCACTAAACAAGATTGAGAGTAGTAGAAAGGGTAGAAAAAACAGATGTCTAGAGAGTTTTATTTTCATGATGGTCGGTAATGATCAGTTTTTATTAGTTGATTGTGTGATCCAGGAGAGGTAGTCGTTTTCCCCATGCTTGGGTTCAAATGCAATAATCTCGGGTACAGTGTATGGATGCTCTTCGCGAATAGTGGCCTCTGCAGCAGCATAACGCAAATGGGTTGTTTTGATAATTAATAGAGTTTCATGGCTCTTCTCTATTCCACCGCTCCAGCGGTAAATAGATTGAATGTTATCAATAAGATTGACGCAGGCTGCCTCTCTTTTTTCGATGAGTAGCTGAGCAATTTTCTCAGCGGCCTCACGATTGGGGCAGGTGTTCAAAATAATCAAGGCTGTCGAGGAAGTGTTCACGGTTAGCTAGGGAGAATACAGTAGATTGTAAAGAACATGAATACTTTTAAAGTGCTGTTTAATAAGTATTTCAGTAGATTCTGTGGTATTCGGGGAAGAAAAATCATACCATCAGTGTGGAATTTGTATCTGCAAATGAAATCGAATACTATAGCCGCGAGCTTCTCATGACATAGGCATCTACTGTTTCGTTTAATTCATACAGTAAATTTAATGACTGCCAAGAAGGTCTAGAACAATAAATCAATAAACAAGGAAACTCCATACGCCATGAAAAAGGTTCTTCAAATACTGTTTGCAATAACTGTCGCTTTTTCTTCCCACGCTAGCGCTGAATTCAAGTTCAGTGATCTCTACTTAGTGACAGAAGTCGAAGAGGGGATTAGTGGTCATGAAGTTGATGAATCCATCAAGCAGCTCTCTATCAGTGAAGGGATTCTTCACGTGGCGATGTTTCCTTTGAGTAAACAGGTTGAACAGGTAACAGGAAAGCCATTTCGTCATTTAAGTATCCACAATATCTGTGATGCCAAAACGGCCTCTATACTTGCAGACGTTTCAGATGCCTTTGTCATTGTGATGCCTTGTCGTATCGCCGTCGTAGAAGGAAAAGATGGAAAGTTGAGAATGTGGAGCATGAACCCCAGTATGATTTCGATGATGGGCATGCCTGCAGAGGCGAAGAGACTGGCACAAGAGATATCGACAAAGATCAGTAATATCATTGCAGGTGCAGCAGAAGGTGCTTTTTAAGCAAGCTAGCTGAATTGCTGAGTAAAAAGGGCGCTTACAGCGCCCTTTTTACGGTGAGAAATATTCGTTACAAAACCCAAAACAGGCATCAGCTTCAGGGTGTCTACAATAGTTGCGCAGATTAAAGTACAATCATTCGGTTATGAACCCTCTGAAAATTCTGTTGGCCCTACTGATCGTAATCCCGTTGATTGAGGTCTATCTCTTGATGCAGGTTGGAACGTTGATTGGACTCTTTCCAACCATCCTGCTGGTGATTGTGACGGCATTGATGGGGGTCTCTTTATTGAAATCTCAAGGGCTCTCTACCCTGACCGAAGCTCAGAGTAGTTTGGCGCAAGGGGAAATTCCGACAACTCAATTAATGGAAGGTGCGGTATTGTTAGTGTCTGGAGCACTGCTACTAACACCAGGTTTTCTAACCGATTTTATCGGCTTTCTGGGGTTGGCACCAATGACACGCAAAGGGATGGTGAGATGGGTTGCTTCTCGTTCAGTTGTGATGCACCAGAATATCTATCAACAGGCAGACAATGTGACGGTAGAGGGTGAATTTCACGAAAAGCATGAACGGCATCTACATTAGTTGTCCTGCCATCCTTATGGATGGATAAAAATATCTATTGCGGCCCCTCCCTTGACTTCATCTTGATCGACCCTATGATTAGCACTCCCAAGAGGAGAGTGCTAAAAACTCTCCCTGGCCTTATTTGAAATAGTTTATAACCAAGGAGAAACTTATATGAATTTGCGCCCTCTGCACGATCGTGTAGTCGTACGCCGCACAGAAGAAGAGCGGATGTCTGCTGGTGGTATCGTAATCCCTGATTCAGCAACTGAAAAGCCAAGTCGTGGAGAGATCATTGCGACTGGCAACGGTAAGGTACTGGATAACGGTTCTCGTCAAGAGATGGACGTTAAGGTTGGTGATACTGTCCTGTTTGGCAAATTTGCGGGTACGGAAATCAAGGCTAATGGTGAAGAGCTGTTGGTAATGAACGAAAGTGACATCATGGCCGTCATCGAAGGCTAATCACAGATCCAAGTAAGGAATATGAATAATGAGTGCTAAAGAAGTATTGTTTGGTGATGACGCACGTCATCAGATGCTTGCAGGTGTTAACGTCCTAGCAAATGCAGTTAAGGTTACCCTCGGCCCTAAAGGTCGCAACGTCGTTCTGGATAAGGCCTTCGGTGCCCCAACCATCACTAAGGATGGTGTCTCTGTTGCTAAAGAGATCGAGCTGGAGAACAAGTACGAGAACATGGGCGCACAGATGGTGAAAGAGGTTGCCTCTCAGACCTCTGATGTTGCTGGTGACGGAACCACGACTGCGACTGTACTGGCGCAAGCAATCATGCGTGAAGGCATGAAAGCGGTTGCAGCGGGCATGAACCCAATGGACCTGAAGCGCGGAATCGACAAGGCTGTGATTGCTTCGGTTGAAGAGATCGAGAAACTTGCAACTCCATGTACTGACACCAGCGCTATTGCGCAGGTCGGTACCATTTCTGCTAATTCTGATTCGTCAATCGGTAACACCATTGCCGAAGCGATGGAGAAGGTAGGTAAGGAAGGCGTCATTACAGTTGAAGAGGGCAAGTCCTTCGAGAATGAGCTGGACGTGGTTGAAGGTATGCAGTTTGATCGCGGCTACCTCTCTCCCTACTTCGTCAACAACCAGCAGAACATGAGTGCTGAGTTGGAGGACCCGTTCATCCTGCTGTTTGACAAGAAAATTGCTAATATCCGTGATCTGTTACAGATTCTGGAAGGTGTTGCCAAGTCAAGCCGCCCTCTGCTGATCATCGCAGAAGACGTAGAGGGTGAGGCGCTGGCTACCTTGGTCGTCAACTCTATGCGCGGTATTGTAAAGGTTGCAGCAGTCAAGGCACCTGGTTTTGGTGATCGTCGTAAAGCGATGTTGCAGGATATCGCTATCCTGACCGGTGGACAGGTCATCTCTGAAGAGGTCGGTCTCTCTCTGGAGAAGGCAACACTGGATGATCTCGGTACAGCCAAACGTGTTGTGGTCGAGAAAGAGAACACCACCATCATCGACGGTGCGGGTAGCAGCGAAGAGATCGAGGCACGTGTTGTTCAGGTACGCCAACAGATTGAAAATACCACCTCTGATTATGACAAAGAGAAGTTGCAAGAGCGCGTAGCCAAGCTGGCTGGCGGTGTTGCTGTCATCAAAGTGGGTGCTGCGACTGAAGTTGAGATGAAAGAGAAGAAGGCTCGTGTTGAAGATGCACTACATGCAACACGTGCTGCGGTTGAAGAGGGCGTAGTTCCTGGCGGTGGTGTTGCGCTGGTTCGCGCTCGTGCAGGTATCAATGACCTGGCTGGAGACAACCACGATCAAGACATGGGTATCAACATCATGCGTCGTGCAATGGAAGAGCCACTGCGTCAGATCACCAGCAATGCCGGTGATGAGGCCTCTGTTGTAGTCAACAACGTCGAAGGTGGCGAAGGTAACTACGGTTACAACGCAGCTACCGGTGAGTATGGTGACATGATCGATATGGGTATTCTTGATCCTGCTAAAGTGACTCGTTCTGCACTGCAGTATGCTGCGTCCGTTACAGGCCTGATGATCACTACCGAGGCGATGGTTGCTGAAATTCCTCAGGAAGGCGGCGGTGCTATGCCTGACATGAGTGGTGGAATGGGTGGTGGTATGGGCGGAATGGGCGGTATGATGTAAATACCTCCCAATAACCAACAACCCCTTTATTAACAAGGGGTTGTTGGTGTTACCAAAGCTTTTAGTAACCTATTAGTAACATCACCTCTAAAAAGCGGCTCAAAAATGCCGCATTTGTTACTAAAAATGTTACTAAAATTTTTAGTAACAAAGCTTTCTGAAAGTCTCATCTAACCATCTGTTCTTGAATGGTTATCAGGTCTTGAGTATCTATGCTCATACCGTACAAAACCGCCTCTTTCTACGGCGAAAAATTTTTAGTAACACGTTTAGTAACATTCTTTGCAAAACTGACTATGGTTTGTCAGGGTTGACCATCTCTGTTTAAAGCTATCTGCCTGATTCTGTTGAATAAGTGCGTTTTAGCAGGAAATTGCGGAAAATCGCCTAAAAAATTGCCGTGTGGATGGTGGAAAGTGCAGTGAAGAGGTTGCTTGTTTCCATTTCTGTTCAGATTTGAGAATGGTTGACCAAAACTGTCCAGAACTGTGTGAGGAATTGGGCTGTTTTGGGGTGTTGAGAGAGCGCTTATTGGGCTTCTATATTGTTGCTATCCATGTCTCTGTATCGATCTGTATGGTTGAGAAGATTTGGTCAGGGTTGATCATCGCTGTTTGAAGGGTGGCGGGCACTTACGCAATGGGCCAAATTGACCCAAAGCGGTCCGCTAGAGTTTTGGATATGATGGTGCGTCTGTGGCTCTAGATGACCCAGAGTCACCCCCCTGCTTGTGGTAAGCAAAGTGGCATGTAGCTCTAAAATGAAGTTACCCCCAATTTTAGGACAGCGACTTAAGACAATTTTTATGCATAATTTACCCTGAAAAAGGAGCATGAAAAATGGCAGCAAAACGCAAAAGACACACCCCTGAATTCAAGACCAAAGTG
>Ga0257118_1000845_pt1 | contig 22685 bp, 19 predicted proteins | sample SI112_150mmetaG_FD_190156 | JGI IMG/M metagenome (GOLD analysis project Ga0257118, IMG submission 190156) | Marine microbial communities from Saanich Inlet, British Columbia, Canada - SI112_150m | ecosystem: Environmental > Aquatic > Marine > Inlet | place: Canada: British Columbia | collected...
ACCGTAGATTTATATTGATACGAAAGATTTGATAAATGGAGAGGTGGCAGAGTCCGGCTGAATGCACTGCACTCGAAATGCAGCGTACCTTAGGGTACCGGGGGTTCGAATCCCTCCCTCTCCGCATAATTATTTTTTATTTGCTGTAAGTTGTTGTTTGTGCTATATTTCTAGAGAGCACAAAAACACCATTATTGAAATTTGTGCCATATTTGTGCCAAATGAGGACACATTGATGCGCATATTCTCTAGAAAAAGCAAAACAAACAGTCGCATCAGAACCTGGTATGTAGACTATTATGATCCACAAAAAGGACTCCGGGTTCGTAAAGCCGGCGGCAGTACAAAAAGAGAAGCTGAACAACTGGGTCGAGAGATTGAAGCAAGTTTTCTTCGGCCAGCAGAATCTTCAAAAGCAGAAGCCGACAATCCCCCATTCTACGAATACATGCAAGAATATACAGATCACCTTGGAGCAACTGGGATTACCAACTCCTCACTTAACCGTTATACTCGTATCATTCAAAATCTGGTTGATTATCTCTGGAAACACAAACCAGGGATACAGCGCCTGAGTGATCTGCGAACAAAAGATGTTTGGGACTATATTCATCATCGTAAGGCTAAAGGTATTCAAGATAAAACCATTTCGAATGAGCTCATGGAAATTAAAAAATGTTTCCGGTTCGCTATTGAGATAAACGCATTGGGGCATAATCCCGTTCAAAATGTCAAATTCAAACCTGCCCAAAAATCCATGCCACACTTTTTTACCAAATCTGAAATCGAAAAAATCTTTAATAGTTTTTCAAAGGATTGGATGAAAGACATATTTCGAGTGTTTCTATTCACCGGGTTGCGCAAGGGCGAACTCATGCACCTACAGTGGAGCGACATAGATTTTGAAAAACGACTTATTCATATACGGCATCAAATTGAGAAGAATGGCGTCGTCATTTACAAAACAAAGACCACTTCCAGCGCACGAACCATCCCCATGTACGATGAAGTGTATGACGTCCTTAAGCGACAGAAGAGCCGGGCATTACACAAAGAATATGTATTTGTAAACAGCACACACGTTCCCTTCAGGGATGATGACCTCTATCATTATTTGAAGCCACGATTAGTCAAACTTGAGATTAACGGATCGTTGCATACATTTCGTCACACCTTTGCAAGTCTATTGATCGAAGCCGGCGTTGGATTAAGAGAGCTGAAAGAGCTCTTAGGGCATTCGCGGATAGAGACAACCATGCAATACGCCCACCTCTACCCCCACCGTCTACACGATCAGGTTAACCAGCTTAAGAATCTTGAGATTGAAACTGGATTAAAGTAGATACAGTTATCCTGGTGCGGCAGTAACAGCTCGATTGCTGGCAGTAAGGGCTGGTGGTGCTGATCGATTGTGTTTTGCTTTAATCTCCCTTAGGGTTGAATTCCTAATAGGGTCAACTCGACAATCCTGTTCCAACCACTCAAGAATATCCACAATTCTGAATCGTGTCGATCGACCAACTTTATAATGTGGGATCTGATGGTTATAGCACATCTCTCGAATTGTTCTTGCCTTTTTCTGCAGCAGATCAGCAATTTCTTCGACCGTGAATAGCAATTTTTCATCCTCTGGCGACATTTTTTTCCTCCTTTCCATTTGAATGTGTACTTCTGGCTTCTTGCCTTTTATTCTTCCTCCAACGATCATACAGGACCACTGCTTCTTCCGCTTCAAAGTGTCCGTAGATTTGGATAGTAGTATTTGGATCAGAATGCGCCAACAATTGTGAAAGTATTAAATACTGCCCCGGATTTTCTTTCAGAAAATCGTAGGCGACACAATCTCTGATCAGATGTGGATTCATGGGTTTTCCTAAAGCCTCAATCGTATTATTGTGTACCATACGTTGAATCACACGGGCATCAATATGCCCCCCATTAGGATTAGGGAAAACGTATTCATTGTCATAACCATTACAGACATAATGTCGATACTTTTTTATATACTCCACAAGCATCGGCTCAAGCTCGATTGGAAAATGGAACTGGAATGGCAGTCCATTTTTCATCTCTTCCCCCCTGTATTTTACGAGCCAGTGCCCATCTTCCTGATGCAAAAGATTAATGCTCAACTTCATTTCCCGTAAATTTTTTTGCCTGATGGGTCGTTCCAGTAGAAACCTATATATCAGTTCCTCCATAAATAACTTAGCCTGATGGAGCATACTGAATTTTTGCTTCCTCTTACGAGCATTTTTCGCAATTTTTAGTCTCTTCTGTTTGATCGCATATGGGACTAGCATCAAGTCTTCTAATGGTATTAATGCTTCTTTTTTATTTTTAACTGGCTCCGACACAAGATTATTTTGGAGTCTGGTAAGCCAATCGCTAGCCTTTTCATTATTATAATAACCTTTTGCCATGCCTAGAAGTTGAGCGATCAATCTCTTCTGAGTGATGCGAATCTTACCACCATTGCGAATGTTTATCATCCACTCGGTGTAATCATTGATAAGAGCTTCATCCAAGAACATTTCCATGCTAAAGGATCCTATTGGTTTTCCTTGGATATTACAAACAAAACCTGCTATACGTTCAAAGTTGCTCAGATTTTGATCCGCGCTAACGGGGCGCTGATGATATTTTGCATCACGATTATTTATAAATACTGCCAAACACCATTTCCTATACTTTTGATAATCCTTTTGCATTTCCTGCGGCCATTCATGCAACATAACAGAGTATTTTGTACGACGTCCAGATGGTAATTTGGGCCAATCGAGCATTTGCACTCTCCCATTCTGTACATGAAGATTCCATTCTTTTTGAGCACGGTGATAAATTTGGCGCCACGCTTTTATGCCACTTTCGTCACGGAGATAATCCCTAAAACTCTCAAGCATCAATGAAGTCAGCTCATCTGAGTCAATTCCAAAGGTAGTTGCCCATTTGGCCAACAGACGAAGAGCATTGCGATGGCCTTTTCTACCTGAACTTACTTTCTTGAGTGGAAAAGTTAGTTGAAGCCATTTCTCAGAGAGTTCAACTTGAATACCGATATGGATGAAGCCAAGTTCCTCTGCCCATTTCAAAAAACGAGCAAAAAAGGATTTATAATTACGCCTTGTGTTTGGCTTTAAATTAGTTCCGTTCAGATATGTACTTAACTGCCTTTTCGTGGATAAAAGCTTATGTACTGGAATCTCCCTCATTTCGTCAACTCCCTCGGCAGTACAAGCATAGCGACAAGCGATCCGTGTCATCTGTTTCCGAGCATTGGGGATTTTTGGGTCAGACTCGAACTTATGTAGCAGTTCTAACAGGTTTTGAATGTTCGCTTTCATACATCTAGTTCCTTTTATTTGCCGTCTGTTCCAATTGCTTCCATTTACTTCCATCCCCCCTGTAAGATACGTTGGTGATATCGCGCATATCTCTCATGTCATGTCGTACATATCTACATCTATGAGTATACTCATAGAATGATTGCAAAAAAATTTTACTCACTAAACTCAATGCAAATTTCCATGGGATTGTGACCTGACAGGAGTAACTCAAAATAATCAACGTGCAGTGGAACCAGCATTTTATCGCGAATCTCTGGCCACATCGTCAGCATATTTCCCCATTCTTTTTTAATGTTTTTCAGTCGTTCGACGCTCACAGCATGCTTTATTAGCTTCTTTGGATCATCCATTTCAACATATTCACGGGAAAGCTCCCTTACGTACGAGTTCAAATCTGGGGCAAGAAAATGATTTACTACCTCCTGCTCGAGATGTTGTAACACCCATGCGATACTGTAGAGATGATATCCAGTAGATCTGAGTTCTATTATTCTAGCTATCGAAAAATTAAAATGGTACCGCAAAGTTCTTATTGCCAATAGATCATAAAAAGTTCGATAGATATAAAGCGCACCATTTGCTCCCCTATTTGGCTTCTCAATCAAACCTTTGTGCTGATACCAGCGTATAGTTGACAAAGGAATATTAAGTGTCCCATTTGTATATTTCTTTAATTTATCTTGAAGTTCAGACCAATGGAGGGGTACGCCCTCATATTCATTTTCATCCAAAGGGTAGATATTTTGATTCATCGAAACGATTAATTTGATTTCATTCATTCGTCTGTGAGTATACTCATAGTTACTATAGAAGTCAAGTCCTACATCATTTTTCCAAGGTACTTGGATATTCACTTGAAGCAATTGCATCATCTAATAATAACATTTCAACATTATCACCAGTGTAGCACCCCTGATGAATCACAAAGAATTGTTCTACAATTTTCTCAGTCACTTCTGCAGTCATCCCCCACTCCATACTCACAGATTCTAGGCAATGTCCACAAATGATATGCTCCTGATTTCTAAATATCCACAGCAGTAATTCCTCATAAACCTCGAGGGATGGGTATGCTACCACTTGTTCACCTTCCCAACTGATATCAAATCCATCTGTTTTCAATGAAGACCAAGGTTTAGGACAAAAACATGTAAGGAATGATTGATCGCATTCCGGGCAGATGGGTTCTTTCGATACAGAATCCAAAAGCATTTTACGGGGCTCGTTGACACCTATTTTGTGATTTACTAATTGGTACAGTATACTGGTCATTTTCTTTCTCCTGAAAAAATATGTTATTGGGTAGTTGATATGGCGAGAAGTCAATTATTACTCCTCCGACATAACAACTATACATCCAAGATTTTCAGGCGTTAAAACAGACTTTTGAGTATCAATGTCTTCATCTTTTATATGAGATATCAGCTGAAGGATTGCAATCCGATAATTGTCCCGAGTTGAGCATAATATTAATTATGCCCCAACCACAGTAGCATTTGAATCTCAACGGAATGCTGCCCTATCCATGCAGGAAAAGCTGTCCACAGTTGTCGAATCCTTAACTATAGCGGCGGCAAATTTTGTAATCCTTTATCCGCCATGAGCCCAGCCGTAATTTGAGCCATCACGAGGCGTGGATTGTGTTCATTGTTCAACCTTGAGAAGATTTCTAAAGTTTTGGGGATAATTTGTTCAATAAACTCATGTGGCAACTCTGAGACATCACAATATTCCCCATAAAGCAATTGATTTCGAATATTCATAATTCTCAGGAATGTTGGATAGAAGTTTTCTACACTTGTTTCATCAACAAGGTCCTCGTAACAATCACCAGAAAGTTCCTCCAACACTTTTAGGAGCTGTTCATGTTTGGGATTCAATGTTAGTAAAGTATCGACAAGGTGTCCCGCTTCTTCATACAATAAATCTTCAATGGCGATCATTCTAACGAGATATTCAAGCAAATGTCTGACGGCTGCAACAAATAGCACACTGGCGATCTGATTATATTCGAAGAGCTCACCTTGGAGATTTCCAATACTCAAGAACAGCTGCTGCACTTCCGTATCTGGCCAAGAATATCCTCCTCCTGAAGCCAGACAATTTGGACAACACAATTCCTTCTTGTCACCCACTATCCAAAATTCAGATTGATTTACTAAATTACAACTCCCACAGATTAAATATGAATTGTTGTTTGCGATTTGCCCCTTTTCTGAACGTAATGCTTTAGACATACCCTCGTTTCTCCTATGGTTAGTCAACATTCCAGTTAAATGCGAGGATACCACTGGATATTCACAGTTATCCCCATTTTCGTTCAGATACTTTTTTTCCCCAGCGTACTGCAAGACTTATTTTTTATCATTTATTTTTATTGGTAGACCTTCGATTAGCAGACAATAGTGTTGATTCTATTCCTACCTCGGTCATACTCTTGGAACTCTTGAGTATCAACCTCCTGTTGAAATGCCTGGGTTTTTCTCTGCCCCCACACCCTAGGCTTGAGCTGCTTCCTGAAGCAAACTCCCATAGTATATTAGCTGTATCCTAAAACATCATTTCCGATTTGTACTTCTCCTCGTGTAAGTCAGATATAAGCCTTTGCTTGATAATAGTAAACGAGCCCCTATACAGGATTTTAAGAATGCTAATCTAGCCGCTGTATTTTGCTCCACCTGTGGATTTTAAATATAGAAACTCTGAATACGGTAGTCTAAGCAATACGACGCTGTTCTCCATTACCGCGCTAAGCATCATGCTTCTTCCCAAAAGGCTGACTTTTCCAGCTGTCCTTTCACACATAGCATCGGCACTATCGATGAAATTTGTCTTATTCAATCGTAGGATGACTAAAGTTTTTCCCTCAGGCAACGCTCCAATTGGCTGTATGACAAAAAGGGTGATCTGGGTTGAGATTATTATTAGGATTACTACTATCACTAACGGGATTATTATTTTCTTCTTCATCGGAGAGCCCTATCGTAAACGTACTTTTGCATTGAGTAGTCATTGGGATATTCTCTAACAGCCATCGATTTTGCTCTCTGGTTACTAACCCTGCTCATATACTCTTTAGCTGAGAGTTGCTTGTCATAAACATATTTCTGCATAGAATAATCATTCGGATACTCCCGCAATGCGATACCTTTCACTTCCCGATCTGAGGAGGATTCCATATACCTTTTTGCAGCAAGTTGCTTGTCATAAACATACTTCTGCATCGAGGGATCGTTGGGATACTCCCGTGTCGCGATGGATTTGACATCTGCATCTTGGAGAGTTGAATTATATCTTTTGGCAGCAACTTGTTTTTCATATATGTACTTTTGCATAGAATAATCATTGGGGTATTCTGTTGTAGCTATATCCTTTGCTTCTCGATCTGACACACTTAGCATAAAACGATACGCAGATATTTGTTTATCATAGATATACTCCTGCATCTTTGAGTCATTTGGGTATTCACTTCGTGCAAATCCCCTGATCTGTGACTCAATAGATTGGCCATAACAGAATCCAATTATTGCGATTGTAACTATTATTACTCTTGATAGGTGTCTCATGGGCTCCCCCCCCCCTTATTATGTGTATTATTATGTATCTAGCGTCTAAGGCTTGAGCTGTTTTGATATCGTTCCCACTCCCCACTAGTCCAAATTATCTAAAGATTTTGACTCCTCCTTTTGAGGAACTTTAGGGGCTGGTTTAACCCAGGGTTTTAGATATTGGACGATCCCCTTGTAATAGGACAGAAGCATGGTCTCTATATCAGTAACCACACGTTGTGAACCCTCAAAATTCCTACCAAGGCTTTTCACTTGCCGGATTCCAAACTCTTTGATATCTATACCCTTAAAATCTTCCCAGGCATCCTCTAGCTTGTCTAGCTCAACCTTTTCTGGGACTTTTTGTCGCTTGATATAGATGTATAGGGCTAATTCGTTGGCAATCTTTTCAAAATCGTCAGGGTTTCGTTTTTTGGCTGTTAATATTTGGGATCTAATCCAACCAATTTTGCCCCGATTTGTCTTGTCATCTGGCGGTGTCAAAAACACTTCCATTTGAACAATCCGAGTATCAAAGCATGCGGACACAATTACATCAGATGCAGCATCTTTTACTGAAAGGGTAGATGAAAGACTTTTACCCTCTAAAAGGCTTTTAGCTTCGAACTCCTGTCGTCCCTTAAGATTGTTTTTAAACTTCTTAACCCCAGTCTGAACAAGTACACCCAGTTCACGGCTTAACATGAGAGCCATATCACGTTCTTCCTCAAGCCAACTAGACACAGCCTCCATCAGCTCTGGATCACCCTTTTTGATAGCACTACCTGTACGAATCTTTTCTGTAACTGTCTTCCAGCCCTTTTTCATGAAGGTAAACCCAGTCACTCCTGATTTTTCATGATCGAAATATTTAACTACCTCTCTCATGATCTCAACTTGATCTTCATCTTCGATGTTTGGACGATCCTTAAAAAGAAGAATGTGTGCTTTTGTTAGAATGTATGACCATGAAAGGTGGTAGAGGTCAACGCCCTTTGGTGGCTTAACATTTAACGGGCTCTGAGTTGGAGAGGAAACAAATTGATTAGAAACCGTGATGAATTTCTTGATGTCATACTTCTTTGCCACAGCGAGGTAGGATTGTACCTGATCCTCTTTGAGCAATGAATTTTTGTTCTTCATTTCTAATAAAGCAACATCTTTAATTTTTCCGCCACCAACAACGATAATCAACCCATCAGGTTGCTCATTATTCAGCTCTTTGAAGCTGATTTCGGTAAACACATAGACTTTTCCTGCACGGCTTAAGCCAACTTCTGAGAAGATTTCATCTCTGAACTCTTTCACCAGCTTTAGTGCTGACAGAAAAATTGATGTTAGTGCCATCTCATCACCAGGCTTAATGAGTGGGATAAGGCGAGCAGAGCGCACGGAGAGCTGTTGCTTATCTTTGACAATCTCCATGAATTGGTCAATATGCATGCCCTTAAGGCTTGATAGCTTCTTACTCATTACTCGTCTCCAGTATTAATTAGGTTGTTCGATTTGCCTGCTTTGATCTCAGCTTCTAGCGAGTCAATCTTGGTTGAAAGTTTCTTTATTTCTTTTAGTAATTCGATGTCACGCTGTTCATCTTCCTCTTGGTCTGGTTCTAACAAGTATGTAGCTAGAGAAGCCGTAAAGGTCCCAAACAGTGCAACACCCGCACTCATTAGAAAGGTGGCAATTATTCTACCCTCAAGCGTCTTGGGAATGTACTCACCAAGCTCCCCGGTCAATAGCGCGTATAGCGACCACCATAGGGCATCTGTGGCAGCCATGTTCTTTTCAAAACTTTTAATGGAGAGAGTTGCTACTAACACCAGAAGTAGTGATCCCCCCAGAACAGACACAAATATATTTCGAGTACGATGCTTGTACAGCTCATGGATTAATACTTTGCTCATACGAGCTGCTCTGATGACCCTAATTATTCTGGCTATTCTTGCTAGTCTACCGATTCTGAGAATTCCTATAGTTGGGATGCTTGAGATTAGGTCTATCCACCCCCATCGGAGATATTGCAGCTTATCTTTTCTGATAATCAATTGGTAGAAAAAATCACCTAAAAACACAAAACAAACTGATGTGTCCACCAACCGAAACAATTCTTTGGTAGCTGCATCCAGAGGGAGTACAATCTCAATGAATAATAAGATGAGTACGAAAGAGCTCAGAATAAGATTTACTAAGTGCCAAACTGAAATTGTTTCCGTTGATGTTACATCTTTGTGTTCTGCTATAGACATTGTAGTGTGTTTTCCTCTACAAGAGTTTCCAGAGTTTTTCAATCAGTATTGGCTTATCCAGCTCAATTTCTGTTTTCACAATAACTGATTTGAAAAGCTTTGTGTATTTGGTGTGTTTCACTGGAAAGACATACACATGGTCGGGCATATCAGGGGTACCGCCTACTCCAAGAGCAATAAATACGGGTAAATCTTTATTCGCTTCTTTATATCGCTTAAGTTGATAGGGTTTACACCACTCTACAGCATCCTGGTAGAAATCGGATCGATACTTTGCTTCGACAAAGAACATTTTCTCGCCTTTAACAGAGACGAAAACAAAATCAGGGTCAAGAGAATCAGCCACATAATCTGCTCTATTTGTGGAATAGTCATGGCTTCTGTGCTCCAAATAATAGGCCCGTTCAGGAAAAATATAATCCCGAAGGTATTGTTCAAATTCTTCACCTTTCGCAAATGACTTGGGCTTAGTGACTTCGTTGAATATCGCCTTCGTAACTCTTTTTAGTATTCCCATCATTCAACCCTTGAGTATAGTGTTTTTTAAGATAAACGTCTTATTTACTGCTCTTGAAAGCTAGTAACCAATACCAATTCCGATCGAGATTACAAATGAATCATCTATCGTTACTGGGTTATCAAGCGTGATCGAACCAAAATCAGAATATGCTCCGATCTCATAATCAAATTGAGAAATGCTACCACCCTTCCCATGAGTTGAAAAATGTAATTCTACAAAAATAGCACCCCAGATCATGTATGCCACATCCACCGAGTAGGTTGTATAGCTGTCAGAAAATCCCGACAAAAACATCTCCGTCCCAATATCTATAAAGTTATCATCATTCTCTTGATAGTAGCCAGGGTCACCAGACCATGCAGACTTTAGTGAACCTATTGATGCACTTAGCTCATAATTGGAAGTTCCAATGCTGAGGGTAGTTCGAAATTTTGGCGTGACCTGCCTCGAATAGAATATTCCTAAATTTTGATTTTTGGGTTTACTTGTAGAGCCCTCTCCCTTGAGTAGTGCTGCACCAAAGCCTCTACGGTAGAAGAATAAACCTGTAGATGATTTACTGTTGAAATATAGTGGGAATCGGAGAGTAAAATGTGATTGTGAGGGACTTCCATTATATTCATTTAAACTCCATTGAAAGCGATATGTATCGTTATATCCATCTTGAAAGGAGTCTGACTCATCAAAATTTGTTGACGAAATATGAATATCAGAACTAATTGTTGTCCCAAAGCCAATATTCCAGTGCTTAAGCCAGGTTATCATCCACGGCTCTGTGCCCTTAACACTGGATGTGTTTTCCTGATAATTGTTAAAGTACGGCGTCTTTTTATAGTAAGAAGTTCTCTTTTGACCATGAGTTGTCGAAAAAGATAGGAGAACAATAATTACTATAAGAGATCGAATTCCATATTTCATTTCAGGGGGCCATCATTCCCATAAATGTTAATCATTGGAGTGTATCGGGAACATACAGATATCTATCCATTATTCCACGGCTTCCATATACGTCCATACTTCAACCACAGTCCCTTTGAGTCGTATTTTGATTGCACCAGTCCACGTGGTTTCAACTATCTGGACTTCCATGCCAGCTTTCAGCCAGATGACCACACCAGCATCCAATAGAACTTGGACTGCTTGATAATCTTTTACTGCTACAAGGGCGGTCATTTTGTCAAAATATTCTTTGTTAACTGCAGCAAGGTATCCGTCCTTAGTTGTTTTGTAGTCCTGGGCAGTAGCCACTTGACACATAAATACAATCAAGGTCAATGCGATAAATGTGGGTTTTCTCATGTTCTTATCCTCCAGATTGCTTGATTCGCTTTATTAAGAACAGTTCAAGTCTATATACCAACACCAAACATGATCCGCCAATCGTGACCCGTAAAAAATAGGCTTGTTTGAATCCCAAGTGGGATTGAAACCCCATAAGATAGCTTTATCGATTTGTCCACTTTTCGATTTTCAATATACCAATCATATTCATCCATAAAGTACCAATCAGAGAAGCCCTCTACGCGTAAATACTCATCTAGCTTAGAATTATTTGTAAATGATATTCCTCCGAATAAGATAATATCCAAAGGATACTTCCCAGACATACTCCACTGAGATAAATCTATCTCCGAAAGTCGGAGTGGGTATCCGACGCTGAGAATGTGTGATTTGTTTTGAGATGCACTGCCATCATATGTGAAGGTTGTTTCCTCCCAGTCATAGTCCCCAGAGTTTCTATCCCCATATTCATAAGATAAATCTGGTCCAACTGGTGAACTTAAGTTTTTATTAATACTGGTGTAAGTGTAACGAAGGACAAATTTATTCGGCAAACTATATTGTAGGGAGAAATCAGTATCAAGGAATAGATCATCTACTTTTGTCAAAGTTCCGTTGGCAAAATTCTCCCATTCAGCCGTGACGTCACAGTCTCCCCAATTCCAATACATATTCCACTCTAGCCCCATATGCTTGAGAGAGGGTATTCTCTTTTCCTCCGAGTATACATTGACCGCAATCGTTATTCCCAATACGAGATATAGGATTGAATTCATATGACTCCCCTTACAAGTAAAACTCTTTGCTTTAAAGAGCATTAAATACCGCATCATACCCAGCTTGATAATACTGGTTATAGAGTGCATGTAAGTGTTCAGTGCCGAGATTTTCAACTTCTGGCACTTCAATAATGATTTCTATGACCTTACATCCTCGTGTTTCAGTATATACTGCAGGGTCACTTGTGACATTTATTGCGATCACCACCTTGGGCTCAAAGTGTTTTATGGCATCATCAACTGGAACAGAAGCAGCCCTGTCCAGACCTGGGTCTATGTGTGAAAGGTTGGTTTTCTTGAAAATGAATGGGTTGTTAGCGCTTCTTGCAATTGCTTTCGCAAGATTGCCGGAGGAGGCGGTTGTAAATACAACACCAGTTGAGGTCTTCTTGAAGTATGATGTTGCATATTCTAGGGGAAGAGTTTCAATCTTAGCCGAATTAAACTGCCTATTTAGAACTTTTTCGAATCGCTTATTGTCAAACTTCTCAGTTGAAAGCGCGCCAATGCCAGCACTTCCTAACATTGTCTCCCAACCAAGTGTTCCACCTGAAAAAACAGCAATCCCAGCTCCAACTATAAAGCCCGTAATGGCATTCGATTTTGCGTCTTCTTTAGATTGGCTGATATATTTGGTGAATGTGTCTTCAATTTGTTTGGAGATATCTTCCTTAGGAGCATAGGCATAAAGCCCTCCAATTACAGCCCCCATACTATTCCCATACACACAGTCTATATCAATTCCTTTGGCTTCTAAGGCATCAATTGCCCCTGCATGAGCAAATCCTTTTGGACCTCCAACAGATAACACCAGGCAAGTTTTGCCTCGATTAATAAAATGATATTTGAACTGAGTACAACTGCCGAAAAGAAGCACGCTCAGCGAAATAGCTAAGATTAGTGATCTAAAAATAGATTTTGTTGCTGACATATTTATGAAATCGTAAAGATTAACCCCCTGATCAACGACAAGTGTTTTTCCCGTCCAGCGACAGTTATAATTCCCGATTCATTTAGCTTTAGTTTCCTTTGATTTCTCCAGCCTATAACTAGGTAGATTTAGTTCAAGTATTACACTGTGATGAACCAACCTGTCAATGGCCGCAGCAGTAGTCATGGGATCTTTGAAGATTTGCTCCCATTTTGAAAAAGGCAGATTACTGGTGATCATGATACTGGTTCTTTCATACCTGTCAGCTAATAATGTGAACAGAACCTCCATTTCCTCTCTGCTCTGCTGTACATAACCAATGTCATCAATGATAATCGCATCATACTTAGAAAGTGACTTTAGAACCCGGGATAGTTTCAGATCTCTTTTTGCAATGAGAAGGTTCTGAACCATCAAGTTGCAGGGAGTAAACAGGATACGTTTACCATGCTGCTGGATCATCTCCTGACCAATGGCACAAAGCAAATGGGTTTTACCACTTCCGGGATTACCAAAAGCCAAGACATTCTCACACCTATCCATGAACCCACCATCAAGAAGTGTTGACAAGAGCTGGTTAACTTTCTTGGGTAACCGGTCACGGTCAAAGCTTGCCAGAGTCTTTTCAACTGGCAGATGAGATGTTCGCAGGAATCGAGCTATTCTGTTCTCCCAGCGAACTTCCTGCTCTCTTTCCATGAGGCTCAACAGATACTGTTCATAGCTCAATGTGTCTCTGGTAGCCTCTGTAGCCAGCTCCTCATAGGAAGCCCTCACTGTTGGCAGGCGTAGCTCTTTTAAAACGGATGTGAGTGTCTGGTGGATCATTTGGACCACCCCTCAGCTATGAGCTGATCATATTGCTCGATATTAACAGGAGCGATGATTATCTCCCTAACTCTATTGTAAATCTCCTCTGGAAGTTCTGATGCAACCAAAGCTTCTACGGCCGCAAAACTGATACGTTGCTCTTCTTCCAGTAAATGCAGGATCGCAGCCTCAACTCTGGACTCACCTTCTTTGGATGCGAGATATAGGATCTTCAGATACTGCTTCTCATATCGGACACTACCTGATCGTTTCAGAAGATCATAGGCCAGTCGGAAGTTGGTGCTGGGGAACAGGTCATCGCGGTAACAGTAATTTGCAAAGGCTCCAGGCTTACGCACCAACCAGTCTATGATATGCCGATAGTTGATATGGTGACGATCCTCACCACGTAGCCTGGGCATGCTCTCGACTTTACTGCCTGCATACCAGACTTCCACATGGTCCATATACAAGCGGGCATCAACATGCTCATTAATAAGACGGCTGCTTACTGAATAGGTATTGTGGTTCACACGGATCGTGCTGTTTCTGGTAACTCTGACCTTGAGATGCTTAACTGAATCCAGCCGGCGCAACGGCAGAGCTTTCAGGACAGCTCTATCTTTCTCAAAGCGTAGCTGTCTACCACGGTTGCGCTGGGTAAACATTTTCTCCAGGAAGGACTCATAGTCTGATCTACTTTCAAAGTCTCGGGAGCCTCTGATCATGAGTGACTGGTCCACAGCTCTTTTGAAACGATGATGGCTCTGCTCCACATCTCCATTCTCATTGGCTTTACGAGGCTGGATCTTCTGCCCCTTTAAACCGTAATGCCTGAGTAGCCCCTGGTAGCGTGGTGTAAAGCCTCTCTCATCTGTAGTATTCTGAACTGCCGCAGATAATCTATCGGTCTGATGGGTTACAGGGACGCCACCCAATGTCCAGAGAGCATTCTGCAATCCTTCACTCAAAGACTCAAAACTCTCAGAGAAACAGATACTGCCGGTCTCCCAGTTGGAATACGTCAGCACGAAGTGATAAAGCAGATGATCGAAGGGTAGACCTTTGATCGTAATCTCAAGAGATGACATGTGAGTAAAATCAGATTGGCTCAAGATACCAGGATGATGCTCTTGAGGAAAGAACACCTCTTTTGGTGGACCTTCTGTAGCTCTCCAGCGTTTTATATGGCGTTGCAAGGTTCGGAGCTGTCCATCCTGAAACTGTCCGGGATATTCCCGCTGCAGAAACTCGAATAGTGTCTTTGCTTCAAGACCGGGATTTACTTCAAGCTTATCTCGAATCTCGTCCCAGACCGGGCTGAAAGCATCGTTGTGCGTCCGCCAGCTACGATCTGCTTTTAGGTCACTTGGAAGTTTTCCTGAACTTAAATATTTACGGGCAGTCTTCTCGTCCATTCCACTTTTTATGGCTGCCTGTGATTTATTCAACTTTGAATCTTCTGACATCTGAAACAGTCTCCTTACTTGCTGATCTGTTACCATCCGGATCTCCTATATCTGATCCAGACAGTCTATTATCATTACCCTCTAAAAACGGGAATAATAACTGTCGTCAACTGGGACTTCTAAATGTCGCTCATCACCCCCAGTGATCGAATTTACATCATGAAATCTAGTCAATACATATTGCTAAACAAAAGGAAAGCCTCATGAACAGTGGTATCAAAGATCGGAGGGAGATGTAATTTGAGTGAACTTTTTGCATTAAAATTAGCCAAGATCTAATGACCTATCCAGCTCTAGGGCTTTATTAATTATCCCTCAAATTATTCGAAGGTTAAGGCACCATCCTGATTGAGCGTACGTGATTTATTCATTGTCTTTGGGTCTGGTCTGCATCTAATTTTATATGCAGATTTGCTTGACCAAATTGAATAGTCAGAATCTATGAAGTGTTTTCCGGTTAGTTCTCCAGCATTTATATCATTCCAACTTGCACCCACAATTTTACTGCCTGATTTTATCGTTGGGTACTCCCCATTCTCACCATAATAAACTCTGAGTTGAGTTCGAATACTGCCAAGAGCAGCATCGACTTCTGAAATAGCTGCAGGATAGTAATGAACATACCCTTCATCAGCATCCCATTTTATCCACTCCCCTATTTTTGAACCACTTGAATATTCACCATATTCTATCATCCGGTTAGTAGAATCTAGTTCCAAAGAAGGTCCATCTAGTCCATCCATGAGGTTCCCATATGCAATATATGAATTTCCTGCACCGTCAAGTCCTTGCATGTATCGGGCTCCAGACATGTATTCAGCGAGATTTTCAGAAGCAGTAACTCCATTATTACCATGATAAAAATCGGCTATTACAGAAAACTTATCTTCCTTTGAGCCAATTTCAAAATGCCACATTTTCTCCTGCAAGCCTTCTATATAGATACCCAGTAAATACATACTTTCTATACCATCTTGTCTTTTTTGTGTCACATAACCTGTATACGGTTTACCATCATTTGGATTAACCACTCTCCTTATGGTAGTATCAAAGACCAGTGATTCTAACTGTGCAGTTGGAACGAGTTGACCCTGTGTATCATAGAATACATATTCATCACTGAGCTCACCTCCAGCATACATTGCAGTCAAAAGCAGTAATCCGCTGGAATCAAACTCATAAACCTCACCAGAATAGGGTTGAGATTGATGCCCATAGTAATAAGCACTGTCTGTCCTGATATATCCATAAATAGAATCAGGGGCAGCTTCTGGTCTCAACCCAAGATGCAAAGCACTTTCCTCAACCGCATTGATGCATAGTCCGTTCTGATACCATAATTCAAGGGCAACACTACCGCCAGATCCATACCAAGTCCATTTATCTTCTCTAGCACCCTTTATCAACAAGCCCTCTAATTTCAATTCGTTCTCAGCATGTAAGTCATGTACATATCCGGAATACAACGAAAAAGTTGCAGGATCCTTATACAAGGATCCTGCAACAACAAGATCAGATATATTTTTATTCTTTATTTCCTCCCCAGACTTTTCGTAGAAGATGTATTGTCCTTGCAGTAGTCCTTCAACATAGACTCCCTTGAGTAGAAGTGATCCATCCTCATTAAATGACTTGACTGTCCCAGTGAATGGTTCTCCAGTATCTGAAGTATTCATTATCCCCTCAGCTGTCATAACTAACTCTGAGTATTCCACATGCTTGGAACATTGTATCAGCGAGAACATCAAACATATCCAAACAGTTTTAATGATCATATTAATGTAATTTTTACCTAAAAATTTTAATCTGAAGTTCATTTTGAGTAGCTCCTCTTGTGAATAATCTCTATGCCATCGTTAAAGCTGTTATAAAATAATATTCTTTAACTACTTAATTATTGAATGATTAGCTTAACATTAACATATATCAGTATCGTCAACAACAATATGATCAATGTGTTCATCGGCAAAGATTTAGTGCTTATTTTGAGAGCAGTGCCTAAAGATTTTTTGGGTACAAATGGAATCCCAGATAAGTTGATGAAGGAATTCATTTCATCTAATATAAGATGACTTAAATAACCCACTCCTAACGCACTTGACATAATAATCGATTCAAACAACGGTATTTCTAGGCTAAGAAATGTACAATTGAAGCTTAGGACTATAGTTAATACAGCGACTAAAGAGTGAAATATTCCTCGGTGATGAGTGTATTTCATGAAAAGGTGCCTGAACCCAAAGTTAATAATTATGAACACTGCAATAACTGCAGGGGCAACCTGTAATATTTCCGCTTCAACAATGAATAAAAGATAATAGCCAATAAAAAATGAGAATACAAATCCTAATGCGACAAATAGCAACCGAACCGGGCGACCTGATTCACTATCTAGATCAGGCAATAAGGAGCCAATCACGGTAGCCAATAGAATGACCGGGAGATAGAATAGTGATAGTGAGAAGGAAAGAATTAGCCACAATCCCCCACCCAACCCAACTCCCATACCCATTGCTAAATGAGCTTTATATCCAGCCATAAGATGTATCCAATTCAACCTTCCTCTATTCGCAAAACATTAATATTCAATCTATCACTTCAATGTAATTGTCGTTGCTATTATTCTAGAAAATGGTGAGACTAAAGATGGTTTCATTTCCTGTTGCATACCGATATCAAAAATGATGGCACGTCCATTATTGCCAACGTTGTATTGATATCCAAATCCGAGTGATAATTTCGCGTTGAGTTCAATTATGTCTGCAAGTCTCTCATTGCCATCCCTGATCGGAATGTCACGCACACCAATTCTAAAAGCATATTGCATCTCATTACCGATACGATACTCTAAGCCACTCCTAATCCTGTCGAAGGAGATATCCGATATGGAATAATCAGTAGCTATTGAAAGCTGTGTAAAATTGAAAGCCAAACTTGAGGTCACAGCTTTCGCTGTATACTCTTTCCTTCCAACTTCTATTTTATCGTTGATAGTGATGGCTAGGATTAAAAATCGAAAAGGTGAATATCGGATCCCAATGTCGGCTCCCTTTAAATTCTGGGCAATCGACGATTCCCGTTGAACGATTCCAAAATCCTGTTGCAAATACTTGTATGAAATTCCCATCTGGACATTATCTACACCAAATGCATAGCTAAAATAATAAGCCATTTCGCTGTAATTGAGATCTCCAAGATAACTTGATTGCTCGTCGTACTGCTCAATCCCATTCACATAATACCCGCTAAAACCAAATCCTATCCCCATTGTTACCGTGGTAAATAATTTCCATCTTGGTGATAGCGTCATTGCCATCTGTGGATAATTCACATCACTTATGTTCGAATAGAACTGGGCGTCCTTGAGGTCAGATATTTGCATTGAGAAGCCTAATCCATTGGCAATACCAGCTGGATTCCAATAGACCGCTGAAGGGTCATTCACCAATGCCGTATAAGCCCCTCCCAGTCCCAAGGCTCTTGCAGACATGCCTCGCTTTAAAAATGAGGCAGCCCCCTCATAGCTGTATGCATGCGATATTAATCCCAGGATTATGAGCATTAGGCATAGCATATTTTTGATAGAATTAATCATTTAGTTTAATAGAAGTATTTTAATTCGTTTAAAGCTATCAGCGATTTTGACGTATCCAAAATAGACTCCTGAAGCAAGCTGGTAATTATATAGGTTAGTGCCATCCCATGCAATTTCATGAACTCCAATATTTAGATCATCAGATTCCAAAGTTCGATGGAATACTACTTCTCCACCAGAATCCATAATGACTATAATACCCTCTGAGGCGTTTTGGGTCAGCACGTAGCGGATATTCGTAGTTATATTTAGACTTGGATTAAAAGGGTTGGGGTAGTTGAACACTTCATCTGAGAGCGCTTCATCTGAATTCAGCACTATTATAAATTTTGCTAGTATTGAGTCGGTGTTCCCAGCCTGATCAGAAATTTTCACGAGCAAATTTACAGCCAGTTCTTCCTCTTCCAAAGCTTCGAGCTTATCAGTTCTTGAGGAGTCAATGATACTAAACAATAATGAGTCTAATCGTGAGTTGATAGTCCAACCATCAATGCCAGGGAAACTTGGATCAATACTAGTTGATAAAGTATCCTCAAAAATCTGATTTCCATTCGCACCCCACATAACCTCATATTTAATTCCTATAACATCGGAGATATCAAATTGGTTGACTGAAGTATTAAATATTGGAGCAACTCGATTAAGCTCACCATCAACTCCTGAATAATCAGTAATACTCATTTGAAATCGCTGCTGTCCAACGATTTGATGGCCAAGACCATTTCGTCCTACTGCCGCACTATGCTTAAAAATTGGAGAATTCTCATCGAGGTTAAAAATCGGAGTGGAGCTATCAAACTGAAATTGCCTTTGTACAGGGAATAGGCTGAAATTGTTGGATTGATTGCTGCCGATCACTTCCAGGTTGTAAATACCATCTGACAAATCAGGCAAGAATTCATCGAGCTCCAGCTGTGGTGTATTAAGGATCAAGTTGGTGTCTGTAACAACATTTTCAGCGCCCCAGACGCGAAGTTGCAGGTTATTGGGGAAAGTAGTGTCAGCGATGCTTAGAGACAGCTGAGACAATGTTCGAACCCCAACTGCTGCTGAATCTGGTGACAGTACCCACGAGTTTAGGTCGTAGCCAAAATCGAGATTAACTTTTTGAATGGATGCGACTTTCTGATAAAGTTCGGAAATCTCTGGGACGAAAATGAGAGCTTCAGGATTTGAAACAACATATGGTATGAGCAACTCACTATCTATTCGATTGGCATGATCATAGTAAATATTAATGAGTGAGACATCTTGCGGATTTAGATTGAATGAAAGATCTTCAAGTGTGAATGGGTCGTTATTACTATGTCCTCGGGTAGTATCTTGGGGATAATCAATATTGCTATTCAGAACAACATAGTGATTTTCTCCACTGAGATCCTCTAGGCGTATCTGTATGCCCTCTTGTAATGTTGAAGAATGTTCAAGTAAACCTGGGAATAATGGAATATGTATTACTGCCGTATCACTATTCATAACTACCTGAGCATCTTGAAAAAATAGTTTTGGGAATACGCTTATCGAATCTATTGACTGAGCTACTGGCTTTAATTGTGTCATTTCATTCAATCTATAGGACAATTCAAGAGGAGCTTGAGCGATTGAATTGGTAATATCAATCATATGTGCATTTGATTCAAAGTATTGCTGGCTTGAATATTTAAGACCTGCTATGATTACAGTGTCTTCTGGAGTGAGAGATTGATTAAAGCCAATCCTTATGGTATCGCCAATAAGCTCAATACCTCGAACTTTCGGTGGCATTTCCGCAGTAGATATAGTCCAATTTAAGATAGGTTGTAGAATTGGCGGAATAATGAATAACGCATCACGATTATTGCCATAAATGGGAATGGCCGACTCGATGATTTTAATAGGCTCTAAAGGAAAATCATATTCCGCTGATAGAGCTAGTGAAGAGGGCGCAATTTCGATACTAGGGAAGCCGACACTCAGTTCAGCATTAACATTCAGCGGTACAGATTGTGACCCTATCTCTATTTTAATTCCTGCTTTTTTCCTATTCATTGTTTGATCGATTGGGGCAAGCGGTAACTGAGATATTTTTAACCATTGTCCAGCGGATAATTTGAACTCAGGCGAGAGTAGTTCCATCGCTATCATCAGAGTTTTGCCTATTGAGGTGAGTTGAATGTCAGTACTTGAGCCAAATTGATTTACAAGTCGAACATTATGAGTTGTGCCCCACCAATCTATCTCCTCCGGTAATTCCACCTGGATATGAGCAGAATCTAATACTGAGACATATGGATCTTCTTGGATAATAATATCAGGTAATCTGGCGAATTCTGCTCTATCGCCGTAAACATACGTTCTACTTTCGGAAAAGTAAACTTGGGGGTCAGCAACTATTTTTGAGAATGGATCACTAACGATCATGCTATTGGCCCCACCATCAAGTACAAGTTGCAAATTCCCCTGACTTGAACTATCAAATGGAGTGAAGCGGAGACCAGAAATATTAATGGTCTCATTTAAGGGGAGATTCCCAAGATGCAGTCCCATATCCTTATAATTATCGCTATACCAAACGGAATCTCCTAAACTGAGAGCGGAAAATTCAATTGAGGGGATGCCCATGGGATCCCAATATGCATCCAAGCTTTGAGGTATTCTTAGAATTATTCCTAAACTTGAATCAATGATTGACACATCTCCCTGCCCGATAGCAATAGGTTTGAGAGTCCGTGATTCTGAGTCTGTATTAGTTTTGAAAAATATTTGGTCAATTGAATCGCTACTAGCAAAAGTAATATCACCAACCGAAAGAAATCCTCTAAGTGTGTCAAAGAAGGTTGTATCATTTAATCCACCGCTGATTTCCCCACCATTTACATATCCATCGACAAAAACTCGCAAACCTTTAATACCAACTATATCGCCATTAAAATCAGCATTTATTTCCATCACTAATTTTTTCTCACTTAGATATTGTGGCACCGGTGAAACATCTTGATAGTCCCCCTCAATTTGTAGAAAAGGAACTTCTTGCCAGCGAAGAGGAACTGACTCAGGAATGTTCAAATTGATTCTATGGTTGCCTTGTACAATATTAACCTCTGGATCATCTGAGAAACTTAATAGTGGCAATTCGATAGAATTAAGCCCTCCGTACAATGCCCTAATAGTCTCTTCAAAATTGAAATCTGGACGCCCAATGGCTTTTACAGAAACATCTCGGGCTGTAAATCTTGAATCCCCTTTAACCGACAGAAGGGTGAGTCCACTTGCAAAACCAAATGAAGATGAGAACCCACTCACCTTTAGACCCTCTATCAATAAAGTATCCCCACGGGTCATATCATTCAAACGCTGTGAGGAAATTTGGATTTTTTTCTGGCCCGGATTACCAACTGCAGACACTGTAGCCTCTGAGGATATACCATTAAGCATAATAGAGCACATCGATATCGTTGAGTCAAAATGTACAGGGAATAATTCCTCTAATTGGAGAACGATTCCATATTTTGAACCAATAGTTCTCAACGCTTGATCTTCAATAATTTGAATGGGGGTCAGAAATTGCGAAATATCTTGGATTAAAAACTTTTGAGTATCAATTGATGTAATTGATGGGGCTCCCACACCAACGAAGGTAGTATCAACACGATTGTAGGAGAGGCCTTGATTTAGGGACATCAGTAGAGTATCAGGTTTTTGCCGACTAATTATGTTGGAAACTCTCAACTGCCTAAAAAGAAGACTATCTCCGGGTTCTAAATCACTCGATATGTCTATCCGCATATGATGGGGATCATCAAGAGATATCCCTGCAATTAAGTTATCATTAAAAATAATTGAGGATAATTGGGTTAAATCCCAAACTAGCTGCGAAGTATCTGGTAGTGCTATAATAATATCTTCTGTGGCCTGTATCGCTGCCACCTCTTCATTTTCTTTAATTATTATAGGTGCTAGGGTATCTGAGTACATTGTATCTAGATCCCTAATAAAGACATGAGGCTCTACAGAGAAGATCCTTGGATCACCAATTCGGATAGTGTTTGCAGTTGATCTTTGCCATGAATAGCTAGAGTCTGGATGTGGATAAACCACTGAAAGGTCTAGGATGGAACTGTCAGAAATAGCAGCAAAGTCCTCAAAAAGAGGTCCCTTCAAATATAAAGTGTCTGCT
>Ga0257118_1000858_pt1 | contig 22390 bp, 19 predicted proteins | sample SI112_150mmetaG_FD_190156 | JGI IMG/M metagenome (GOLD analysis project Ga0257118, IMG submission 190156) | Marine microbial communities from Saanich Inlet, British Columbia, Canada - SI112_150m | ecosystem: Environmental > Aquatic > Marine > Inlet | place: Canada: British Columbia | collected...
CTTATCAGCTGCCTTTATTGAGACAGTATACATGGTAGTTATATAGTTCTGCAGTACTGTATGTAGTGCTTTTCCATAAACTGTGTAAATTGAATCAGAAAATTCTCTTAACTTATAGATATAGTTTAGTTTCCACTTATATGGGCAACTTGTCCAAGTTTGAATTTGAGACCAGCTAATTCTTTCCATTATTTACCCCAACTTCCCCTGCGGACTATCTCTGCGATAATTCCGTATACTGATAAATCTAAAAAGCTGTCTTCTAATGGTTCATCTTTATTTTCAACATCATTCATTATCATTGTTTTAATTCGTTCTATTTTATCATTCATCCTGAAAAATAATCCAGTTAGTGATAATTTTACATCTGCTTCAGTTTTTAATTGAGTTCCAACGCTTATGTTGTTTGGGCCGTATGACTGTTGTTTCATTGCAAATAGCTCATATTGTTCTCGTTGTATGCTTAGGAATTCTGCCATCATCTCAGGATATGCTTGCTTCATTTGACTTACAACATTACTTGCTATAGTTGTATAAGCTTCTTTCTTCTTACTGTCTTTTAATACATTTTCCATTTGTTGATCCTCTATATTTCTATACATTTGATATTATGTTTTTTAAGTAACTCTATACCAGAGTCACCACGTTTCTCACCTCTTGCATAAACTTCATCATAGTAAACGCATGTTATACCTGACGCTATAATCTGTTTGGCACAAGAAACACAGGGTGAGATTGAGATATACATTTCAGCGCCACATGTTGACACACCACTTCTAGCTGCAAATCCGATAGCATTTTGTTCAGCATGAATTTCATTCATAGCTGACCACTCGTGGTGTGAAATATCAGGAATTCTGCCAAAAACAAAAACGTCCCCACAGTGATCAGCACCCTTAGGTGTTCCATTCCATCCTGTTGAAACTATTCTCCCATCTTTAACAATTAATGCTGCAACTGATACCATGACACATGTTGACATTCCTTCAGTAACTTTTAGTACTTTTTTAAAGTATGTTTTATAGTCAGGCATTGGGTTCCTGTTTAAATTTTTGTTCAACTAGCTTTGATTTACTAATAAACTTATTGTAAATTTCATCAACACTGAACCCGTTGATGATTAGCAACCCTAACAAATATTTCATTACATCAATTCCCTCTTCTAGAAAATTATCTAAATCGTCTTCTGTTGTTTTAGATTTGTGTGACTTAAAATCTATCTCGTCTAGCATTTCAGTCACCTCTTTGATAAGCATCAAGATGTAATCTTTACTCCAGAATATTCTCTTTGCTTTATCATTAGGTATTTCACTTATATCATACCCTTCATTTTCATCAAAGAACTCTTTTGTAAATTTTTCTTGAATTGAATACATTTTTTCAAATTTGTCCATATTATCCCTATACAATGTGTGCTGAATGTAAAATTATTTTGAGTGTTGTTTCTTTTTGTCTTCCTAGTGATAGAAACGATTGTACTGTCTTTGAAAGGTAAGCTAAAAATTGAAGGTCATAAAGAAAAATATCAGAAACATTTGATGACCTACATGTTGCGTAAAAATTTAATCTATCATCTCTATGCACAGTGTGGAACAATGAAATGCATGAATTATCGGTGTAAATGAATCTTCTTGTTTTATTACTTAACTGTTTTTTATTGTACTCATTACGTCCGTTTAGCTCGTCATCAATGTTCTCCAATACAGAATGTAAGATTGTATTGTAGTAAACTTCTTCATCTGGGTGATATAAAATTTCAGGATCAATGTCAGTATTCCTAACTTTGTTCAAATCTATTTCCATTGTAAGTGGATATGCTTCTAAGTTGTCTGATGCTCTTGCGTTAGTGGTAACCTCTTTTGTGACTTGACTAAAACTAGATGATTCTCTTGTTGTGAGCCATATTTGACAGTCTGCAACTAGTGCGCTTTCTGATAGCTCTCTTTCAATTATCTTGATAGTTGAGTATTTTGAATAGTGTTTTGACCATTTTTTGAAGATCTTGTATAGATTAAGAATTGATTCTTTATCTTGGAATTCATCACCTCTTTTCTTAAGTCTTTCTAATAAGATTTTCTTTGAAGGTAATAATACTATTGTTCGTTTATTTAAGTTATTTAATGAGTCACGTAATCTCTTGTGCCATTCATCTGTACTTCTCCCATAAAGTTCTGCGTAGCAAAGCATACTTAACTCAGCTCTGTCTTGTATGTTCCACTTAAAACTAGACGCTCTATGTAAACCGTTATAAAGAGTAGTTTTACCAGCTAGATCTGGTCCTTCAATTGTAACTGTATGTAGATTTATCATATTTGGAAATTAAGTTGCTTAACTTTTGGTGCACTTGAAGACATTCCCCAGTCAGGGTCATGATGAATTTCTGCAATACAGAGGGTGTATAAATCTGGAAGCTTTTCGGGTAAGAAATCACCCCAAAGCCTTAGCCAACCTGTATTATTATTGTTATCTGCTACCTTAAATCTCCAAAATACTTTTCCATTCTTGGTTTTCTTTTTGTGTTCTTCTATTATGCAAAACCAAGCTGTTTGTTTCGACCTTTCAGGTATGTTAAACATTGAAGGTACGTTGTGTAATGTGATTTGCTTAATAACTTCATCTGGAAACATCAAAGTAGAGTTTGCTGATTGCATTAGTGTCATGTAATTATCTATTTTTTCAATTCTAGTCCAGTCTTTGATGTAATTTGTCTCTTCTAGTAGCTTATCCATAAGTGGCTCAACTACGATGCTCTTTTTTATTGCCCTCTCATATTGTGTCTTTGTTAGTCCGTAGAGGCCTTTCTTTAACTGGTTGTATTGTTTATCATTTGTGAGAGCTTGCATTAATTGATTATGATTGTTTATTTTACCTGAAACAAAATCATCTAATGATTTGAATGCTTCTACCTGACTCAGTGATCTTATTGCTGTCTTATTTAACTTAGACCATCTCCACTTATTGTCATCATCATACAAAAACTCCTTTAATGTAGCAAAGGGTCGTTGTTTAATTAGCTCATCCATTGCAATAGATCCAACACCCTTGACTGTACTTAGGGGTGGGACAAAAGCTTTAATGTCCTCTGAGAACGTCCACTCATTTCCTGAGTAATTAATGTCTAAGTCAGCGAAGTTATATCCGTAAGATTTAATTTCTGCAATTGTCTTGGATAATCCAGCAGGGCTATTATTTTCTGATTGAAGTACAGTTGCTAACCATTCTTTTTCATAATGTGTATGTAACCATGCTGAGTAATAAGAGTCGATAGCATAAGCAATAGCATGTGATTTGTTAAATCCGTAAACAGAGAATGCTTCAATTGTCTCCCACAGTGTAGTTGAAATAGACTCATCTAGATTGTGTAATTCTTTAGCACCCGCAACAAACTTATTTTTAGCAATCTCTCTTTCAGATGCTTTTCCATCTAGAGTATCAAGTGACTTTTTAACTAATGTCTTCCTGAGTTTATCAGACTCTCCTGGTGAGAATCCTGCTAGTTTTTGTGCTAATAGCATAAATTGCTCTTGGAAGATTACAAAGTTAAATGTTGGTCCTAAAATATCTTCAATAACTGGGTGATCGTATTCAATCATTGCTGCATGTTTCTTGGCATCAACAAATTTCTTATGAACATTTGCTTTTAGTGGTCCTGGACGATAGATAGCTGTTAATGCTGCTAATTCTTCTATGTCTGTTGGTTTTGCATCAAGACAAAATTTCCTTGCACCTTCTGCAGTAAACTGAAAAACTGATGTAAAGTGGGCGTCTTCGTAAACATGTTTCCAGACTTTTAGATCTTCCTGTTTATTGAATCTACAGTTTAAGTGTTCATCAAAGAATGTACTTATCTCAGAGAACGCAGGGTTTTCATTTCCGTTTTTAATTAAAATTCTTCTAATACAATTTTCAACGTCCTTAAGTAGTGTCAGTCCCAAGAAGTCAAATTTTAAGAAGCCATTGTCTTCCAGGTGTCTAAAGTTCATTCCTTCTGCCCAGGGAGTTTGTAATTCCCCCCGAACACTTATTAATGGCATACAAGTTTGAATATCATTTTCAGGTGCAACAATTACACCTCCAGCATGTCTACCGATACTTCTATTCTCCATAAATAGTGTCTCAACATGTTTACCCACATCTTCGTATTTAGTCATGAAGTCTTTATATTTTTTAGAGAATTTCATACAATCAGCATGCTTAAGTACAAAAACAGATTTCTCTTCATCTTCATTTCTTGCATGCGGCATTACTTCTTCTTGCAGACCATTAGTTAGATTGTTAATTTCATTAAAAGGAACACCGTAGAATTTAGAAATATCTTTTATTAGTGACTTAAGCTTTAGTGTATTGAAATTCGAAACAGGAATTACAGCGTCTTCACCAAATAGTTCGCGTGATGCTTCAATTAATGCCTCTCTATCACCTGCATCTGTATCAATATCAGGCCATGATATCCTATGTCTACCAAGGAATCTTGACCAAAGTAGACCGTAAGGAATTGGATCAATCTGGGTTATTCCAAGGAGATAATTTACTAAACTTCCTGATCCTGAACCCCTGCCAGGACCAAAGATCGTTTTAAGTTTTGCTTTATCAAATATTTTTGTCATTGCTAAAAAGTATGATTCATGTCCAAGAAATTTTATATCTTCAAGTTCTTCTTTGACGCGATCAATATATTCCTGCTTCCCAGAAAGCCCCTCGCGTATTAATCCTTCTTTTACTAAATCTACAAGCAAGCTAAATGCTGATTTCTCTTTTGTACCAAATGTGGGGAGCTTAGCAGTTTTATCAATCCACGTATCTTCGCATAGATTCCACGCAATATCATGCGTTCTATTTATTGAATCACGGACATCCATCTCATAACCTTTGTAAAAATCATACATTTCATAATTCTTACTAAACTCGCCCCACATTTGTTGCGCATTTTTTGGGTATAATAAACATTTCAATTCTTCTTCTTTGGGTAATACCATCTTTGTTGGATCATTACTGAACCATCCAAGTTTTTTGTAAAGTTCACGTGCTTCCCATAAATCAGGTGATGGGTAATGAGAATCAGCAGTTGAAATTAATTTTGTTCCTGTCTTTCTAGAGAGATCAAGTAACATCTTGTTGGTCATTTGTTGTGCACCCAAATCATTAAATTGTAACTCTAAAAAGAAATTTTCTTCACCAACAGTATTTGTAAAGTGGTCCACCATGTTTTCTAAGCGTCCCATGATTGTATTATATTTAACTGGATCAGTTAATAGATCTGGGTTCATGTCATTGAAACTTAAATCTTTGTACTCATTGTAAATAATACCAGAAGCTATACCACCAACACAAGCTGTTGATACTATAAGACCCTCACCGTGCTCTTTGAGCATTTCAAAATCAATACGAGGAAATCTATAAAAGCCATGCTTGTATGATTTCTTAATGAGAGTAAATAAGTTGCCCAATCCCTTCCTATTTTTAGCTAATACAACAAGGTGATAGTATTTCTTCCACTGAGGTTTGCTTGCACTGGACTTTTTTGTTTCTTCTTCATCCTCTATTATATGCCCACCCTGATTAATTTCATCTTCTGCATTAATCATTACAGGAGAATTAGCAAGCTTCTTAGCTTTTTTATTATCTCGTTCATCTTTAACTTTTTGACGATGCTCATCATATTGCATTTTCCATGTGTGCAATGAAGGAACAAAATAAAATTCACATCCATAAATTTGTCGATAGTCATGGCCCTTCTTCTTAAGTGACATTGCATGCTGGTTTGCATGTGCTAATCCTGATCCATTTCCATGATCAGTCAGCGCCCAGGAGTTGCCACCTTGTTCTTCACTTGTGATAAAGTTTATGTGGTCTTTAGGGTATCCCAAGCCATCAAAAGTGCTGAATGAAGTGTGAGCATGTAGCCCTGTAAATTGTGTTGGGGGTACTATATTCTTCAAAGACATATTGTATGTTTCTTTTTAATTGTTGTTATAGAATCTAATAAAACTTTCCATTAGATGAAAGGTTTTTTTAGTAATATTTTGTCAAATCTATATTTTGATTTTCTGCTTCTTGCAAGTAAATTAGTGGATTGTAGTTTGAATCTCTTTCGCTTGTAATACTTTCGTAAGATCTTCTTAGTCCATCTAGCAAGCTAATGCTTGGTTGCCAATCTGTATAACTTGTGAATTTTTTCCTGGATAATCTGTGATTTCCAAGGTAATCTGTTTTTGGATGCCACTTTATGAGAGGGTTTAGATCTTTTCCTGCAATATCTGACATACTTGTAATGATTTCTTGTGTTATGATAGGAGTTTCAGCTGCTATATTAAAATCATCTTGGAAAAGATCTTTAAAAATCGCTAATGCAACTGCATCACAAAAATCTTCTACATGTAAATAATCTTTGATTTTGTTTGGATCTAAAAACATGTTTATTTTTTCATTCTCTTTACTAGCATAAAATGTCTTTGCAATTAATGAATTCATATCACCTACACCACCGTATGCAAAAAGTGGGCGTATGATCATCCACTTATTAGCAAATGATTTGACCATTTCTTCTGCTGTTACTTTTAAATGACCGTAGTAAGTATGAGGTCCCCTTACTGAATCTTCCTTTATGTGTAGTTCTTGATATAACTTTGCATCATATATCACTGTAGTTCCTAAATAGACTACGGGTATGTTACATTTATTTGCTGCTCTAATAATGTTATACGTTCCGGTCACATTTGTGAGTGTTGCTTCAGATGGCTTAAGTGCAACAACGTCTGTCCCAACTACAGCAGCATTATGAATTACAATATCAATTTTTTGGGAATCAAAAATTTTCTCCCACAAATTTTCATTATTCAAATGCACACAAATTTCATTTGTGTCTGTATATTTAGTACCTATTTCTTCAAATAACTCCTTTTTTGTATCGTCAAGATTTGGGTTGAATGATGAAATGTTGTACTTTGACAAAGATCTTGGTAAGTTTGTTCCTATGAATCCCTTTTCACCTGTAATTAAAGCCCTCATCTATGCTCCCAAGAAATCATACTTTTTGTAAGCAGCCTTCTTTAGTACAAGAAGTTCTTCATCTATTTTGCTGATAATTTCCAAGAATGTATTTCTTCCTGTATCTGTCCCATTGAGCTCATCACGTCTTGCCTGATAAAGAAAATCATCTTCATTGTAGTCAAAAGAATCTGAATCATTATCAGGAAAATATAAATTTGTTCCTGTGCCAGTTCTAGCTGTTGAAATATAGTATCTTGCTGGTGAGTGGATGTCAACTGCATCAATAATCATTGGATATTTTTTGACTAGCTCTAACCACATATAGTATGCAACAACATTATCTTCTGTTGGTTGTATTTGTTTATCAAGTCTTGTCTTAATGAATGACATTACATCTCTAATATTTCCTCTTGACCAGTAAAATGTACTAAGACACTTAGGAAGGATATGTCTAGCATCCATTATAGAAATTTCTTTTGTGTCAACCATGTCAGCATAAAGTTGCTTTGATTCATTCACAATCTTCTTATATCTTTCAAACATTTCTGGTGAATTAATAATTGCATGCGGAACGACAGCATTATCATCTCTTTGAGATCTATCACCTGTACATTGAGCTGAAAAACTGAAGGCTCGATGTCTAATTAAGTGAGTTACAAATTGTGTGTCTATTCCATCAATAGTAAATGTACAATTAATAGTTTCAAATGCTGTTGGTAGTAGTTTGCCTTGGAATAACATCCAGATCATTTTATCTTTTTCATAATCACTCAAGTCTTGTGAATGAAATGGTTTACTTGCCCATGTTGCTGTACAAAAATCTGGAATGTAACTTCTTAATTCTTCTATTGAAGGAGAGTTTACTAAATTAACTTTGATTGCGTCTAAATGATCAGTGAATGATGTGCTAATCGAATCATTAATCCCTAGTGTTGTTGGTAATTTAACTGGTTCTAGATTATTATTGAGTGGCATACTACTTTATCTCCGATATTTTTTAAGTTTCTTTTCTAATTGTTTTACTCTTTTTCCTGCATCTTTTACAACATCTTTCATATAGCCTTTGTTTCCTAATAGTACTTCAGCTTTAGCATACTGAACACAACTGAGATTATCAGCAAATTTTACGATCAATGCTTCAACTGAATCTTGGGCTTCAAATGATTCAAATAGTGAGACCCACTGTGGGTATTTCTCCTTCATTACAATTAGTTCTGCCTCTGTAATTGCGTTTTTAATGTTTGGAAAGTTTTTCTTTACATCATGTGTAACATCAGACAAGTGTAATTCTGGAACATCGTGAATTAATGCCATTGGTAATGCAGTCTCTAAGCTAAAGTTATATTCATCATACATTTTTAAAACAAGGATTGCAACAAAAAATGAATGTTCTGCAACACTTTCTGATATGATTTTGAATTTGTTATTGTAACGTGTGAGGGCTTTAAGTGTATAGATACTATCAGTAAAGTCACTCAACGTGACCGATGTACTCTTTTTCATAGTCTTTATTTTCCATTATTTGTTTTACATGTTCTTTTAATTCTTCAACACTAGTTGCCACAGCACGACCACTACGACTGAGCATGATGTTAAAGTTTCCTGTCAGGCCTTCACAATAATAAATGATGGGTGTATTAACTGCAAATGAATAGCCAGCTTCAAATATTGTTCCCAAATCTTTATCTCTAGTATTACATACAACAAATTTTGCGTGTTCTATTGCTTTGACATTCCCACGAAAAACCTCTTCTTGTTCTTGACTTGTTGCATTTCTCTTAACAACAATTTCATCTTTGGGAGAAAAGTAATTAACATCTAATTCATCAAGAACATCTTTAATATTTTCTAGATCTTGGGCTTGATTTGGATTGAACCATCCACTTGCGATATAACAATCGTACATTTTTACAACTCCTTTATTTTGTAACCATTTAATAATATATATAGTATTGATCAGTCAAAAATTGATTTATATCATAACCACTTATTTTAGGTAGTTGATATGATATATGAATATCCATTTTTGAATAACCAGCTGCCTGTCCGCTTGTCTTACTGTTCAAAATTTAATTTGAATATTCTTGGTCATCATTGTCACCTGTAATAGGAACTAACTCGCAAACATCATTGTTACAAAATTTTTCAACGTCTGCTTCTTCATTTTTGATAGTACCAAGTGTTAATTTCTTTAATCTCTTTAACATCTTATTATACAGTTTCTCATCAATTGATTCGTAAGGCATTTGTTTATATGCACCAAGTTCATGTCTAGGGAGAAGTGAAATACCCTTAAGGTGGTATTGATAGTAATTTAATGCGTGGGGAATTTGTTCTGTCTCTGTTTTGGGATCAAAAGTTACAGTACAACTTACCTGATTGTCAGCCCAATGTCTTTGCATGAAAGCTGCTAAATTAAATTGCTCCCATATAGTTAGTTCTTTTACAGTTCGTATTCCTTCACCGACATCTACAGGTACTTCAACAACAACTGTATTATCTTCACTGCCAAATGCTGGTTCGATATGATAGTTTGCTTTCTTTAAGGGCTCAATTAGTTCAGAGTACTTAGATAATCTCATTCTCCTAATATAAAATCTGCTTTCTGGGTAATGGATTCCAGGTGTTGCTCCTACTAATAAGCTTACAGTTCCACTTGGTTTCACGGAGCTCAACTTTATACTGCGAGGTACTGCAAACCAATCTGAATACATTTTGTCCCATTTTGTGAGTTCATCATAACCCTCTTCACACCACTCTCTTAAAGTGTTTAGACCTTTGCTAGTAATGAATTGTGCTATACCACTCATAGATGTGCCAATTCTTCGATTACGCAACATTACTCTATTTGTTTCTGGCCAGTGTGTTTTTCCTAATGTAACTGTTTTTGCATAAAGATATGCATACTTTAATGTCTTCTTGTAATCTTCTAAGTCTGCATGATTATGTGGAAATGTTTCAACAAGACAACATAGCTCGTAGCTTTCAAGTGACTGCTCAAGGCATGGGTTACCACCTGCTACTCTATGATCTTTATTATCTTTGCCATTTTTCATTCGTGAGTAACCACGCATGTTTTCTAACCAAGCAAATCCTGGCTCACCATTATCTGCAATTCTTTTTGATGCCTCAGTATAGTCCATACCAAGCTCAGCAAATATAGAATTATTAGATGTCCAGCCATATTCTTCCCTATGTGGATTTTTCTTGTAGTTCTTTAGGTCTAGATATTCTTCTGATTTTGGATCTCCGAACACAATTTCCGCAGTTCTTCTCACATTTCCAGCCACTACGCACTTACCTATCAAATTCATAATATCAACAATGGTAGTTACTGTAATGGGTGCGTCTGTATTACTTTCTAGTATTTTTGTTACTCCAGCATGCACTTCTTTGAGAGGTTCATGACCGCTTGATAAGCCACCAAAACCTTTAATAGGCTCTCCTGGACCTCTGATTAAATCATAATCAAATGTTATTGAAGCTGTGCCATGGAAATATGAGTCGATTAGCATACCCACAGACTCTACCCATCCTTCACGTGTGTCTGGTATTTTATAGACTAAGTTGTTTTTATCTTTTTTAGCACCCTTTACTATGATTTCACCCGCACCCTTAGTATCAAATCCAACGCCTACACCAACCATCGAGGCATCCATCAGGAATGTAAAAGGTTTTGATGAATCTTCTTTAATTGTTTTAGTAGAAACAAATGCGCAATTATTAAGTGCAGCATATAATCCACGTTCTTCAGTGATTGCAGTGCCCATAGCCCATAAGCCCCTACCAGGAGGAAGAAATTTCATATTAAATATTCTATCATACATTTCTTGCGCTGATCGTTGGGCTTGCCATGCATTCCATCCAAGTTGATAAGAATCAATATGTTTTTTCTGCATTGTGTAAGTGCCCTCTACAACCCGCTTTACTGTTTCCCACCATCTCTCATTTTTACCATCTGGCTTAACACGAGAATATGTTCTCATATACACTAGCTCACCAAGACCGTTAAATCCCCATGGTGGCTTTTTTCGTTTGTATTTATTTATAAATGCGTCTGATAGTGTAAAAGTTTGCTGCATAAAATGTCCTTTTATTATTTACTAAATTGAGTATGTCGTAATACTAAATAGTAAGACATACTAATTTGTTGGTTTAAAGTCATCATACTTTTTAGCTAATAATTTTCTAGTATACTCGTTTCCGTTATCTTGTTTCTTTTGCTCTACAATCCCATTTGATGAAGATGAATCAAAAATATCAAGTTTGCCAATTGATGTATTCATCATAGTAGGGAATGTCATTCCATCAGGACCAAATCTGTTTTTAATAACATGTACACGTCCTGTATTTGCGATCTTGTCCTCAATCTTTCTTGATAGAGACATTACAAAATCAGCAGTCATGATTTTTGAATACGATTCTGCAATTTTTTCTGCACCGATTATGTCATCTTCCAAACTTGATCTGTTGGACTGGCTGGCCGTCCAAATAGGTATCTGGAATTCTCCGCTTAGTCCCCTTAAGTCTTCATAGATATTACCCAATGCATGTCTAACTGCTATGTCTTGCTTACCTACATCTCTTAAAAGATCTGCATAGTCAACTAGAATAAGATCAGGCTCATGCCCTAATAACTCCACTGTTTTTAAATGTGTGTGTATTGTTTGAACAGTTGCGCCCCTTGTTGGAAAGTACTTAATGAGTAAATTACCATTGCATTCTTTTTCAATAATAGCTTTAATAGCATCTTTATTATCTTTGATATTTGCAACTGGTACTTCTGAAAATATAGTTGCATATCTTAAACCCACGTAAGCTTCATTGAGCTCTAGTGTGTAATGTATAACATTTTTTCCTTGCTTAAGTGCATTAACACCTAATGCTTGGAGGAACCAACTCTTTCCGATACCAGAAGGTGCAACAACAACACCCATCTCACCACCTGCTAGACCACCGTCCATGATAGTATCAATTGGTTCCCATGTTGTTGCAATAGTCTCTCTATTAATGTTTTCTAAAATAGAGTCAAATTCTTTTATGTATTCTAAGCCAATATCTCTATGTGTTCCAGCACGCATAGCATCATCAACGATCCTTTTTATCTCATCGTACTCTCCCATCTGTAGTAGATCTACAGATTTAATAATTGCTGCTTTTAGTTGTTGGTTTTTAGCAAAGGTTAGTGTCTCATTCTTAACAAATTCTAAATCAGGTGCTTCAATGTTTTTAGTAACTTCTCTTAATTCATCAATGATAGAGTCTCTTAGTAACTGTGTTGAAACTTCGTTTACTTTGATTTTTAAAGCAGCTAATGTAGGCGTAACTTTGTATTCATAATAGTATGCTTTAATCTGCCTCACAAGCCATTGTTTGGCTTCAGTATCTAGCAGTTCTGGTTGAACTAGATCATATATTGTTACTGCAAATTGTTGATCTGTTAGTAGGCATGTTATTATTTTTGTTTGAAATACCGACCCATATTTTGTTAATGTATCATTTATTGGAGTCATTTTCTAATATCAATTCCAGTTTATTAAAACTTGATTGTAACCAAACATCAGGATTTCTTATTGCTTGATTGATTGTATCCTCTAGAAACATTGAATGTAACTTATATTTTACTAAACGATTTGTGCTATTACTAACAATATCCTGGATTAGTAGTTTTGTGCTTCCAGGAATATCAACGTCTTTAAGTTGCATTAATTTATAGTTTCTCTCTAGTAGTTCTTTATGTTCTGTGAGTTGTGTAACGTTCATGAACTCATCAAAGTCACTTACTGGATTATTGCTTAGAAATGGGAACTTCTTTCTTATAGTTTTCAATCCCATACCCTTGATACCATTAATGTTGTCAGATTTATCTCCATCTATTATTCTATAGTAGACAAAATTCTCTGTTAAGATTTCGAAATCTTCTTCTAGTCTTTCCTTTGTGAGCATTACTTTTTTTGTAGGAGACCAAACTTGGACTCTATCACTTGCCATCTGATAGAAATCTTTATCAGTACTCATAATTGTAACTTTAGATTTGTTTAGTACTTGATTAGTTATGTATGCAATTGTATCATCTGCTTCAATATTTTCTATAGAAAGTACTGTTACTGGTAGATACTTTAAGTATGTAACTAATCTTTCAAGCTGGTGTCTCATATTCTCTGATTCATTTTCATCAGATAGACCTTCTATTCTGTTGGGCCTTTTAATTGGTTTACGTTGACCCTTATAATCAGGGAATATTTTTCTTCTTTTAACAGAGCCACCCTTTCCATCAAACGTGATTATACACCTTGTAGGTTGAACTGTTCTTATTGCTAAAGCAATTGTTTGTAAGAATCCGACGATTCCCCCAATGTGTTGTCCATCTGCATTAGTTGCAGGTGATGCTGCCCATGCTCTAATAAAATTATTTAATCCATCAATTATTAGAACATTGTCATTGAGATTGTTCTTATCATACACACCTTTTTTTAGTTGTGATAAGATTTCCTGATAACGTTTACGCATCTTCATTCATGATTTCATCTGTGAATTCTACATCGTCAATTCCTCGTCTATCTTCATAAGCCAATATTGTTTCATCACAAATCTTTTTATATAGATAGTCCTTTAAACCATCTCGGTCTTCAAGTAATGCCTTAAAGTCCTTAGAAAGAAACTTAATCTCTTCACCATTGAAATTAATTGTATACCATGCGCCTTTAATCGTAGCAACTTTAATATCTTTCAATGTTTGAAGCCAACTGCCTGCATCATCAAGACCTCTGTCAAAATACATATCAAAATCTGATACTCTCATTGGTGGCCCAAGTCTGTTTTTAATAATTTGTGCTCTACACTTTACACCAATTACGTTTGTATCTTTGTCTTTAATCATTCCCATATTTTTTAATCGAATACGGGTTGATGAATGAAAGGGTAAAGCTAATCCTCCACTAGTAGTATACTGGTCACCGAACATGACACCAAGCTTTTGTCTTAATTGTTGGGTAAATACTAATGTTATCTTATGTCTACCAATCATTTGAGTAAGCTTTCTCATTGCTTTTGATATGATTATTGCCTTCCCAGTTGACCAACCATCTTTGTCATAGTCTGATGACATTTCTAATTTTGTGGATGCTGCAGCTAAACTATCAATGAGTATTGTAACGTATTTATCCTTATCTGTTTCCCTAACCTTAATAACTATGTCTTCAATAGCTTGAAATATATCTTCCACAGTTTCTAAATGCAAATAAAGAATATTACTTACATCTGCACCAATTGCTTGCAAAAACTCTCTGCTTACTGATGTTTCTGTATCAATGTATACCGCAATTCCACCTTTTTTCTGTGTCTCTGAAAGTATGTGGGCACCAAGTAATGACTTACCCGTTGAGGATAATCCATTAATCTCTGTTATTCTTCCCACAGCAATTCCACCATTGGGACGATTCGATATCGACAGATCTAAAAGGGCAGATCCTGTCGATATAAAATCGTCAATGTCAGTAGGTGTATGATCAGTTCCATCTAAAAAGAATGCTACTTTTTGCCCTTTTATTTTAGAATTTAGACTTTCAGCTAAATCGTTAGCTAAGACATCGCGTCTATCGCTCATAAAACCTCCTGTTGTGTTATTTAGTTATTGAATAGATCGTCAAAGGCTTTTGAAACATCTTCTGTCTCAGTAGCTTTAACTACATTCTTGGTTGGATCTGTTGTTTGCTCATCCTTTACTTCATTGTCTTGTGATAACCAAGTTTCAAGTGCACCTTGCAAATCCTCATAACTCATTTCCTGATAAATATCAGTAATTTTCTTTTGAGTATCTTTCACAACTTTCATCACGTCAGGATTCTCCGTCAATGCTGTCTGGTTTGGCTTGACACGAATAGTTGTACTTGGAAATGCTCTTCCTGTTTCTTCACTTGTTTTGAATTCAACAACAATATCACGTCCTTTTACTGGATCAGTAATGTCACCATAGTCAGGATCTGAAATAACTGAAAGTAGCTCTTGATAAACCATTTTACCAAATCCCCAGAACTTAACACCTTCATGTTCTTCACCTCGTACAATAACAGGGGCGTATGTGCGCATTTTGGCTTCGATCTTTCTTCCTAACTTATAGTCTTCTTTGTTCCCTGAAGTCTTTAGCTTAACTGCAAATTCTTCAATTGGGTCAGGACGACCAAATGATACTGGTGATAGATAATGCTTATCTCCCATATCATAATGAAAGTACAATTCAATAAATGGGTTATCCTTATTGAATTTGTAAGGGACAATTCTAACTTGAGTGTTGCCTGGTCCTGGTTTCCAAAGTGATGATGTTCTATTGTTTGTTTGTTGTAACTGATTGAGTTTGTTTTTTATGACACTAATGTCCATAACTATTTCTCCATTTGTTATTTGTTATTTGTTATTTGCTTCATAAATATATATATAAGTAAAACTTGAAAATGTTCTTTTTTTTGCTTAAAAACCCCAGTATTTTATCTTATACCAGGGTTTAGGGAGGGGTAAACTTAGTTTTTAATTTGTTATACTAGTCCAAGGGTTTGCTAGTTACATTTGCCCGATTAGTTAATTTGTTTAAATAGCTTTTTAAGTTCACCAAAAAAAGCTTGATATGCTGCTACTGTTTTTCCGAATTGTCTATTAACTACTTTGGATTCTGATGTAGATACGGCATGTGCTAATCTAGAAAATTTTCTTCCCATAGTAGCAAATTCGTCCATTAAATCTTTTATGTCTCGTTTTGTATTATCATCCACTAGAAGTTCTTCTTAATCCAGCTTTCTTGTATTTTTTCTAAATTTCATAATTTTTTCCTTAAGTTAATCTAATCTTAAATAAATATTAGCAATTAATAATTTTATAAAGTTTTGTTTTGACAATATTAAGACCCTGATCATTAGTTAACAGTAGACTATTTTGATATAAGTTCCAGTCTATTGGAAATGATTTGTCTAACATACCTCCATTATTTTCACGTATTGCTTCATTAAGAGCATTAATTGTGTATAGTGTGTTAGTCTCTTTCTTGCGATGAATCGCCATTGTCTTGCTATTCTGAATAAAGTCTTTAGTTTTCTCAACATTATATGTACAGATTAATGAATTACTTTCATCTACATTTTCAAATACATAAATCTTGTTAAATACTATATCAGACACACTTATGATTAATTCTGTTACGTCATTAAAATCACTTTTTGTGCAGAAAGTACACAATAATTGGGTTTTCATTTTATTTCTCTACCTTACTTATCAAGCCGTTTTCACCGTGATCATAATATGTACCGCCTTGTATAATTTCGCCATTTTTGTCTGTTTTAACCTTGACTGAGGATTTTTCGCTAATGACAAAATCGCCATAATGGTGTTCGTCCTCATCAACTGTTATAATAACACCTGATTCTCTGTGTTTAACATCACCGTAAAGAAAGCCTACTAGTATATCTTTCGCCATTTCTATAATTTCCCTTTGTATATGATACTTGTACTCCCGATAAGCAATTTCCTTCAATAGTGCTAATCGATTGCTTTCACTATCTGATACTTTTGGATGTTTTTCAATATACTTATTTATTGATTTTTCCATTTTGGCAAGTATATCTGCTCCAAATGGTGGATCTGGTAAATCATCAGAAGATGCTAGATCTTGAATTTTATCAATGTTTTCTCTATGTTTTTCGGGAACTTTATCTCTATCAATTTTATGAATAGAATTTTTTGCCATTGTTTTAATGTAATCTTCTACATATTTCCTATCTTCTTTGGGAAGTTTATTTATTAAATTTTTCAAAAGTTCAATATTAGAAGTTGCTGCTCCCTGAATTTTAGATCCCTTTTTTGTAGACTTTACTGAGATGCCTCGAAAGGCAATTATCTTTGGATCAGCGTTGTCTTCTTTCATAATAATGTCTGCAATCGGATATGAAGGATCAGAAGGTAAATAAACTTCTTTCCCTTGCGCTAATAAGCCTAAGTAAACAGATATTTCGCCGTAATTCTTGAGAACCTCACTAGCTTCTGCTTCTGAGTATGATGCTACAGTAGCATGAAAGTCTGAGTATGCTTTAGCGATTTTTTCTTGATCAATTGGAGTTTCATTGAAGGCTTCTACTGCTTTACTATTATACTCTGTCCATGCTTTTTTTGTTTCATTGCTTGTGCTGGACATGATATTATCGTTAACATCACTTAGACAGTTTATTGCTGCACCTCTTGTATCCAAGTTACCGTCTTTATCAAAAAGTCCATGATCTACAACATCCACATTAATATCCTCGCCATCAGCATTTTTGCCAATTTTGAGTGTTTTTTTCTTAAGTTTGTCATCTCCGCTTTTCAAAATAGTCTGGGGCTTAAAGGATACTGGTTTGTGATTAAACGGCGGCATAATACCCTTCATTATACCATGTGACCTAGATCGAAATGCTAAGTCAATTCCATCAATTTTGTTTATTTTATCTGCATTCTCCCAAAAAAAATCTTTTATATCTCTATTAGATACACCAGGAATTTCCATCTTGACCTGTGATTCGTCTACGTAAAAGTTACCTGATACTGGTGTCATAGAAATTGCTGAATTAGAAATTAGATGCTTTTCTTCTTCAGTTAATTCACTGGCATCTAACCTGCCGTTCATCACAAGGTATAACTTTGCTATCGCATATTTTGAATCTGAATTTTTTGCTTTGCTTTTTTTATATTTAGCTAAAGATTTCTGTATTTCTTCTTCTTGCGCATCTGATATTTGTGTTTTCTGTTCTTCTTCAGCAAACTCCTCAGCACCTTTTGTGTAAATAATACTTGATCTATTTGATGAATAGGTTTCCCCATCTTGAGCCTTCTCTTTAGCTTTTTCCAAAGTGTCACCTATAACATCAGCACTGGGTTTGTCCTTTTTCTCTTCTTTGCCTTCGTTATACAACACTTTACCTACTACATCTACATCTAAAAATTTCCTTAATTCTTCAGCGATTAAAAACTTATGGTAATCATTGTCTAAACTCACCATCCCATCATGTGTCTTATACGATACTTCATTTATTGCATTACTTATAACTTTTTTTAAGTCCATTTAACCTCTCCGATATGTCTTTCATTGAATTGTAGTTTAATCCAGCTTTTGTTTTAACAGGGAATAAACCACCCTGTAGGATTTTTTTGATCTCTAATACTGTTTTGAGTCCCTCTGTCCTATCTAGATCGAATAGAAAACTATCGTACGTGTATAGTATCATTTTTGTTTCCTTGACCTCTAGATATTTTTGCAATTTACTTATAGTCTCAATATTTTGTTCTGTTTCGTAAGACTGAATGAAATAGTTTAATAGCTTATTCTTATTAACATCAGTGATACTATCAGACGTGAACGGTTTCTTATAAATATATGACTTGAAGTGTTTATTTTTACTAAAATATTTGTACAAAATATTTGCTAACTGATCTACTTTAAAGAAAAAAGGATTTTCTTCTTCTGACACGCTGATATTTCCATAAAGAATTTGCCATGAAATCTTTTTTGAATCTTCGTATGATGTCTTGTAGACATTGTCTGCGAAATATTGGTGTAAAGACTCATCTTTTGGAACTTTAAATTTAAGTATGTTTGCAAGAAGTCTCAAATGGTATGCATCATAGTCAAACTCTACTAACATTCCCTTATCAAATCGCGATATTATAGAAGATCTTGTTCCATCTTTTTTGTTCATGGCACCAAAATTAATACCACGAAATGTGTTTGAAGGTCTTCCGGTGGCTGTGTAAATATTGAAATTCGGATAACCGTATCCATTTCTAAAAATAGTATCAAAAGATCCATCTTTTATCCTCATACCAGGTTCTTCTAGTTTTGCAAATGTAAGTAATGCTTGATTATATTTTAAGTAATATTTCTTAATTACTATGTCTTTAGCCTTTTTCACTATTGATTCTAGTCTGTCCCTGGTGAATTCTAAAACTTTTACTAATGGGATTATTTGATTTGCTGTTCTAAGTAAATAGTTGTTCTCATAGATGTGAGAAAAAACTTGAGGCATTGGGACTTCTTCATACTGCTTATGTTCTAGATAATAATTTAATTTTATATCATAGCTATTTTCAAATTTTGTTAGATGATAAAACTCTTTCAAGTCATCAACCCAAAACCTTTTTGCAACTGATAAGTCTTGAATGTCTAGATTCTCTGAGAATGATTCTGAATGTGAGTAGATAACATCATACATGACATTGTCTACAGATAAAGATAATAATATTGGTTTGCTTTCTGCTGGATGATTTCTATAATCGTCTCTTGCAATTACAATAGCGACATCTTTATCTTTAATTCGTTTGATAAGATCATTATATTCTGTTTTTGTCTCTATAACCATTTACTATATATATTAGACTACAGTACTAAAGTGCTGTTATTTTATGCTTTTGTGTACTCAGGATTTTTTAGGATTAAATCTATAGTAGTAGTTTCTTTTTCTACGATTGTCTTGTGGAATTGGGTAAGTGGTATGCTATCTAATAAATCTGGCATGATTTTTCTTACGCTGTTGAGCGAATTAAAGTTGAAAACTTTTGTTTCATTAATTGGTCCAGATATTTGCCACTTAATAGTTACGAATGTGTAAGCCCTTGTAGACGTCTTTGATTTAACTTCCATTATGTCATCATTGGGACGAAGTTTATTTTTAGCAAAAGTCCTTGTCATAATTTTCTTACCAAAAGGGAGCTTTTTTAAATTTGGAAAATACTGCTTAGGGTAGCTGTCTCTTTTGATTTGCTTCTTTACGTTCTTGTATTCCTGCATGATGTTATTATTCTTAACTCGAATGATGCTTTGATCATTGGAATTTAGTTCGTACCTTACATCTTTATTGTCCATATAGTATGTAAAATAAATTTGTCCTTGACGTACTATTATTTTTTCTTTACCCACATAAAAAAATTCATGCTGCTGTGTGACTGAGGGGCCTTCTATTCTTTCTATGAATGGCATGATTAGTCTCCTAATCCTGGGGGTAGTTTGTATCCTGCTTCTCTCATTCTGCGTGCTTTTTCTTGTGCTTTATCTAAAAGTTGTTTTGACTCTGCTTCAGCTGGTGAAAGTTGATCATCTTGTGAGTCACCATGCCAGCCAGCCATTTTTTCTAAATTATGTTGAAATGATTTTTCAACCTTTTCTACAAGTTCCTCTCTTGATATACTCATATCTCCAAGCGCTTTTTTTATTAACGCGTCTTGTTTTCTTTCAATCGCTTTGTTATTAATCATGAGTGTTCCTTCAATAGCTGTATCCCATCCATCACTATTAATCTCATGCGTTACTCCTGTGGTTGTAAAGAATGTAGTTGGGTCAGCATTGATTTGTCCATAGGGATTCGCTGGAAGATACGATAATCTAAACATATTCCCAAGATTAATCCCGCTCAATCCTTCAATTGTCATTGATAATGCTATAGGTAATTTCTGTAGTACATACTTCTCTTTTGGTAAGTTTATAATATTTCGTAAAGGATTATCTGATAAATACCAGGTTAATGTCTGATAAATGTGTTGTCTGAGTGTGCACGTTGTGTCGTACGGTTTCTTATATTCTAATGACAAGTCTTTGTATTCAGGTAGATCATCAATATTTTCTGGTGGGATTGCTGTCATTGTTATTTCATCTAGTTTTAGTGCTGTTATTCTGTCTTTTTTAACAATAAAATCTACTTTTTGTTGTACTTGACCTTCAGAGTCTTTCAATCTTTTATTGAACTGGTCTAATAGGTATGCCCGTGATGATGGTACAAGCTGAACAAGTTCTTCAGATATTTCATGATTCCATTTTGTTCCATTCTTTAATCCATCATCTAAAATATTTAATTCTGTCTTCTGATAATTACCTGCTCTTGGATTGCCAAAATTTTTACTAAACTGTAGATCTCCTTGCATTGGAGATATAATATTAGATATTAATGTTTTATTGGCAGGATTAGAAAAGAATTTACCCAGTTCTTCTGCTTTTTTCGATTCTTCAGATTTACTTTTCCTCCCTAGTGATTCAATAATTGGATCAGGATTAGATTCCCCTCTCATAGCACCCAATCCTGCTGAAATTGCAAATTTGTCACTAAGTGTTGAATTCATTGATATATCTTTTATAATCGAATTTAAACCATAGTTTTCAAATATGTAAGAATTTTTTGGGTCATCATCAGTATCAGTATTCTCAAGATACTCAGTTGCTTTTGTATTTTTTGATTCTCCTTTATCATCAGTAGAAGAATTTTTTAGATCACGAATGAAATATGTTGTATTCGCATTTGTAATATTATCTGCTTTGTGTGATTCAAAATCCCAAAATGAAAATCCAGAATTCAGATTTTTTGCTAGTGATAACATAGCGCTTGAAATTGATGCGCCTGGAGAAGAAAATGCTGACCTAACAGATGGGAGACTTACTAAAATATTCCTTAAATAACCTTCACTTCTCTTGTTGTCTGTAGCAAAGGGTTGGAAGCTTGAATTAATATTCTCTGCAAGAATTTTGTAAATATTTGGGTTACCGTCCTGGTCTTCATTAGGATGCCAATCTGATGGGAACTGGCCAGGCAAGATAAAGCTTTTATTATGTGTATAAAGTTTCTTATGATTAGATATTTTTATGGGTTTCAAATTGCCGATTGCATCCCTACTTACAGAGCGAAACTCTGCTTGTCTTGTTTTGTAATTATCTTGAAACGGTGCATAAAATGATACTATATTATCTTCTAGCCATCCCCACTTAATCCATATCTCTGGTTGAAATCCTTTTGCTCTTAAAAGATTACCTTTATCGTCTGCCGTTACGGCATCAATACCGTATTTAGTTCCATCCCACAACATACCTTCATCAACCATTGATTGTGGTTTAAGAATAGCAACAATACATTTATCTTCTGAAACAACAACAAAAGGTGACTCATCTTCGTATTCTTTGTCTTTAGTATTAAAATATTTATTAACAATCTCAATGTCTAAAATAGATAATCTTTCTGAAATATTAAAAATGGGGGAATTATCAAGCTCTTTTTCAATATTAATTGATGCTTTTTGCTCATCAGAAAGATTTTCTTCTAAGTCTTTTTTTATATTTTTAATTACATTATTAAGTTGAAAATTACCTATAGGTGCTAAGTCGCCTGCTTTGTTGGGCTTCTTAATCTGTTCTTCAAAAATGTTTGTTCCTTTTGCAAGTATTTCAGTTGTACAATCAAAGCTACCATCATCCCGCATAGACCAATCAAATTTTGTCACAATACCAATCATACCGCCCCAGTCACCGTATTTTTCATAAGGTAACGTTGCCCAAGGATTTATAGAACGTTGTTTGTTAGGGTCATCTTCTTTTGGTGGGATGAACCATTCTTCGTTTAGTTCAATT